>MDTG01408752.1_pt1 | contig 285403 bp, 265 predicted proteins | sample 811421 | NCBI WGS metagenome assembly MDTG01 (sample SAMN05326645, study PRJNA326480) | marine metagenome | isolation source: seawater | place: Pacific Ocean: South East | collected 2011
AACAAGAACAACAAGAACAACAAGAACAACAAGAACAACAAGAACAACAAGAACAACAAGAACAACAAGAACAACAAGAACGATCTAATCCGGTCAATACATTGGCTAAAGATAAACACTCTGATGCTTTCACGCCAGATGAACATCGGACGCCAACTGATAACACGAGACTTGATAAATCAGAGCCTTCTATCGATTTGGATGAGGAGGGTAAAGCCGCCCCGTTATTGCCGACTAAGGATGAAACAAACGCATGGGCACCAGGAGAGGTTAAGAACGTAAGTTCATTAAAAAAAAACACATCAGCGTCTAGTATTGAGGTTGACCCAGGCAAAAAGTGGCAAGATTTAATCAGTCATTGGGGTGAGTTTTCCCGTTCTTTTTCTGATTCTGTTGGTTTATCAGGAAGAGGATGGGATCTAACGCGCGGACAATTAGCAACTCAAGATTGGCAAGAAATTCTGTATTATCGACAACTGATTCAACCACTACCGGAACTGAAAGCACTCATCCGTCGACTGGGGCGAAAAGAAACACTTGAAGAGAAGGGCACTGATCACACGGTTCGGTCGAAAAAACGAAAACGGAGGAGGCAAGGTGTGCCTCGAGTTGTTATGGAAACAGGGGGGTTGGAAAGGAGCAATGAGATCAGTCGGATGTTGCCGGTTGAATATGCAAAATTAGGGTATCACGCCCTAAAGTCCCTATGGCTTGCTCGCTATGCAGAAAGGCAGCTCCTTTGTTATCAGTATCAAGGCTTACGGTTTAACAAAAACGGCCGACAAGCGGTTAATAGTGAAGAAGACATCAACCCTGAGAAGCAGGAAATAATGGGTAAGGGCCCCATTATTATTTGTTTAGATACATCGGCTTCTATGCAGGGAAAGCCCGAGAGTCTTGCTAAGTCGCTTGTGCTGGAAATCCTGTTTATGGCATCGAAGGAGCAACGCCCGTGTTATCTGTATATGTTTTCAGGTCCTGACGACGTTGTTGAATATGAATTAGATCTTGCTAAAGCGGACCTAAGTGATTTATTAACGGTTCTCAAAACCTCTTTTCATGGGGGGACCTATGTGGTGGCTCCTTTGCTTAAGGCAATACGGAAACAGAAGCAAAAAGTATGGAATAAAACAGATATTTTACTGATCAGTGATGGGCGTTTTCCCATGCAAGACCATGTCATTGAGCAAATAAATGAGTTAAAAAGCAGTCAAGGTCTTCGCTTGCATGGGCTGCTCTTAGGTGATTGGAGAAGCCCAGCTATGCAGGCAGTTTGTGAACCGTTGTACTTTTTTGATTCTTGGGGCGCCGTTGTATCTAATAAATGAAATACCTAAAGAGCCGGTTTTAAACAGTTATTTCAGTGGCGTTAGAATGTTTTTTCTATGTATCAGTAATGTTTTTATATCAAGATAAAATCTCTTATGAGATAAGCGAATTTTTTCCTCATCTTTTTCTCTTAGGGCAATTTCAAGCTGTTTGGCCGATTTTTTTAACGCGGGTGTCCCGCAATAGGCCGCCGATCCATGGACTTTATGTGTTATTTCAGCGGCTTCAATAAATTCCTCTTGTTTGATTAAGGCTTGGATTTTTTCATTTTGTTTAGGGAGTTCAGAGAAGAACTTTTCCAGCATCACAAGCATAAAGGCGGGATCAGAGTTCATACTCCGCTTCGCTAAATCATAATCAAAAAAATTATTTTCAGTGTCTGATGGATCGTTTTTTTTGGGTAAAACAAAAGGTTGTATAGCATAATCATGTTCTTTTAGAAGCTGCTCAACCAGAATAAAAAATTCCGTTTGATCAATGGGCTTTATAAGGTAGCCATCAAATGAGTTGATATGCTGTGCTTTTTCTTCGCCAGACGTAATGTGGGCAGTAATGGCAATGGCTGGTGTTTTATAATTGGGGTTATCCGGCTGGTTACGAATTTCAAATAATGCTTCGTTCCCCATTTTGATAGGCATTCTTAAATCGAACAACATGAGATCAAAAGGTTGTTGACTAGCCTTTTCAATCGCTTGTTGGCCATCGTTAACGCAGGTGACGGTAGCCTGTTGCCTTTCCAATAAGGTGCCGAGTAATAAGCGATTAATTTCATTATCATCGGCTACTAATACATTCAATGACGTTAAATCGGGCAACGTGTCTTCTGTTTCGGCTTTGAGTTGAATATAACTGTCTTTTACTGCTGTAAATGGCAAAGTGAATGTGAATGTTGAGCCTTTGCCTAAGGCGCTGTTTACTTCGATGGTGCCATGTAAAGCGTTTAGTAATTGTTTTGTAATGACTAAACCTAAGCCGCTTCCCTGATCACTGGTTGCGCCGTCAAGTTGAGAATATTCTTTGAAAAGTTGTTTGATATCTTCTTCATTAATACCGATACCATGATCGATCACGCTAACATCGATGGCATTTTTTTTCTGGGCATTAACTTTTATTTGAACGGTGACAGTGGAACGATGAGAGTATTTGATGGCATTGCTGACAAGATTAATGAGTATCTGACCAAATTTCACAGCATCTTGGTGTATATGTTTTGGAACATCAGGGTCTTGGTGATAATTAATCGTCACTTCATTTGCCTTGGCTTGACTAGATAAAAGCAATAAGGAGTCCTGAACTGCTTTTTTGAGCTCAAAGTTTGTTTTATTGATGAGAACTTTGCCCGCTTCAAGTTGAGCAAAATCGAGTACTTCATTGACTATAGTGAGCAGATTTTTTGACGATAAGTAGGAAGCATTAAGGAGTTTTATTTGTTCACTATCGAGTTTGGTTTGTTGGATCATTTCAAGGAAACCAATGATGCCATTTAGCGGCGTGCGTATTTCGTGGCTGATATGTGAAATAAACCGTGATTTAGCGTCTGCGGATTTAACGATTTCTTCTTGAGCTGAAAACAACTTATCATTTTGTAAACGTAACTCTTGTGTTGCTTCATCAATTTTCTCTTGTAAAACTTTCTGATGGTCACTGATTTGTCGAGCCATGTCGTGGACACCATTAGAGAGGATTGCAATTTCATCTTTGCTTTTTCTACGTCTAATAAGACTTGGAGGAGAGTAATTTCCTTCAGAAATATTCCTGACATCGGTGGTTAATTGAAGAATGGGGCGGCGTATTGCGTTGCTGAAATATTTTGCAATCAGCGCAATGGCAAAAAATAGAGATAAAGTTATATAAATTGTATTCGCTAATATTTTTCTCTGTCGTTGTTGTATGGCAGCATATGAAAGATTCAGCGTGACATAACCAATTGTTTCGGAGGTTTTAACCGGGGGTGCAACCAGTAAATTATCCACTTCATTTGTTTCGGCGATTGATTTTACTTTAATGGGCTGAATGATTGTTTTTGAATGCTCGTGCAGTGCAGAAGGGGACGCCAGTTGGTTGGTTGCTCTGGATAAAACGGTTCCATTCTTGTCTGTGATCTTAATGGAAATGAGATCAGGTTCCCGGATAACTTTTTGAAGCAAGGCATCGAGTGCTTCAGTGTCACCTGAAAAAACGCCATTGACACTGGATTGGGCAATTGAATTGGATAAATTTTCATTCGTTTTATGCAGTAGTTCATACATATCATTTAAGCGCGTTGAGGTAAGGTACGCCGCTAAAATAATTGCGAGTCCTGCAGCGGGAAGCAGCCCTAAAAGAAGCAGCTTATCTTTTAGTTGCAATCGGTCAAGAAGATTCATCAGCCATTAATTGTGCTTTTAAGACAACATCATCAGGAAAATGCAAATTTAAACTTTTAGCAACATTCCTATTGCTTAGGACATCGAAATATCGTGGATAAATGATGCTGTCAAATAAAAAGTCATTCGCCGTTTTAAACTGTAATATCTGTTCAGCTAAGTGCTGAGCCAGTTGTTCAATGTTACTCACCGAACCAGCAAGAGCGCCGGCTTTAATGAAGCCCTTAGAAAAACCGATAATAGGTGTTTTGTATCGATAACTGGTCAGTAAAATTTGAGAAAGTGATGCTGTGTTATAGATACCCGTGTCGGCTGTGGCCAAAATGATATCCGATGATTTTGAAACGTCATCTATTTGGTAACGAACGTCTGTGGTGTTACTGACGTAGTCGTTAATTATGAGTTTGTTGAGTGAGGCAATACGTTTTATTTTCGTGATCAGGTCTTTAGATTGAGGTGTCGCGAGTACTCCAATTTTTCGATAGTTCGGGTTAATCAGTTGTATTAATTTGAGTTGCCGAAAAGCTGGTTGGTCTAAGACGAAAAAATAATGATTTGGGTGTTTGTTTTTACAGTTGGGTAAGCAAGAAACAAACTTCTTGGTTCGTGATAAAGTGGTTAAGGCGTGAAAGAAGGTTGTTTCTACGTTGGATGAAATCAGTGATTGGGTTGTTTCGTTATCAAGATTAACGATTAAGTCTATCGGCGCCTTTTTAAGATGAGGGATGGGTAATTTATCGGTTGACAGAGTTGTTAACGTTAAACTTTTCTTAGATACAAGTTGTGCCGAGAGCAGTTTTAGGAAGCGACTTTGATATTGATTATTTTTATCATAAATAATGGTGACATGTTGGCCGAATGATGCTGTTGGAATTAGAATCGCTGCAAATAGCAGGAGCCTTACGAGACATGATTTTATTTCGGAATACAAAACAGGTATTACCGTTGGTCTTTAATTGTAGGCATAGCTAATTTCGAAAAAGGCTCGATTATCAAGGTTAAATTCCCGTAGGAAGTCTGTGTTTTTATCAAGTGCCAATTGTAAATGGAAACTGAGCTCAAGCTCCTGATGGGGTGACAGGTTGACAGTTTTTCCAGCATTAAAATCTAAACGCCTCATAGGGCCTTGCGGGTTACCAGAGTTTAAATATTCCATACTACCGGTGTAATAAAAAGCAACGCTGCTCCATATCTTATTTTTAAAGGTATGAGAGGCCAGAATATTAAAAACATCCGTCGGTACAGAGAAAAGAAGGTTTTTAAGACTGTTATTGCTGACATGGCCCACGTTGGTGTGATTATAGGCATAACCTATATGTACCATATTGTTTCTATCGGGCCGATAGTTTATTTCGATTTCATAGCCATTAACGTTTGCATAAAAGAGATTGTCAATTGTATGGAGATCTAAGCCAAGGTTGACATTACCAAGGGGTGCTCCAAACAGGGTGAGGTTGGCGGCCGTGTTTTGGTCTGTGGTATCAATCAGTTTGTCATATTCATTTCTAAATAACTTGATGTCTAAGGTGAGTGCGTTGTCAATAAATAGCCCATGGTAGCCAACCTCAATAGAATCTACGGTTTCCGGGTCAAGCCCCGATTGACTTCTTAGAAAGGGCTGAGTCAACACAAGCCCAGGTGTTGTAAGGGATTCTAAAGGGATGTCAGTGAGTATGTTGTTTTCAACAATAACCGGTGATCTGACAGCGTGTAAAGCTGAAGCCCTTAGACTTTGAGTGGGTGTAAGCAAGTAGTTGAGAGCTAATCTGGGTGATAAACTATCTCCGGATAGTTGGCTATGCTCCCATAGCGCACCCGCATTGATGATTAACTTATCAGTTGGGCGCCATTCGACATTGCTGAAAAGTCGTTGAAGGGAATGATTAAACTTTTTTTCTGAAGACAGTAGACCGGGCAAATAAACGCGGTCATTCCTGAGGCCCAGGCCCCAGGAGAGACGAACTTGTTCATTAAGATGGCGTTGATGTTCAAATTCAATATCGTAACGATCATAGTGGCCGGTGTAATCAAGGTGAGATACAGTGTTTCCAAGCAATCCTATACCCAGGTTAGCTGCATCGTAAAATGATGAAAATTTATCTTTGCTCAAATGCCGGGTATAAGACGCCTGAGTAATAAACAGTTGATTATCCATTGTTGAATGTTCCCATCGAGCATGAAGTGAATGGTTTGATTCATCAATGTGTCTGGGCGGGTCGAAAGGGTCTAGCAAAGTACCCGGTGTGTGAGTTTCTTTTAGTGTATTAACAACACCGAAATTTAGCTGTAAATTATCTTGATGGGTTATCTGGTAGTCGACCCGCCCGGTTAATAAGTCTTGGCGAGAATCATCGTCGTTATTAGCATACCCATTATCATCAAGATGAGATCCAGTGAGTCGAATATCAAGGTCGCCAAAAGAAAATCCACCTCTGAAGAGTGTTCGTTGATATCCCCTCTCACCCAGCGTACTTTTGACTTGAAGACCATCGGTTTGTACAGCGTGAGACGTTGTTATATTGATAACGGCTTGAAAGGCATTAGACCCGAAGGATGAGCCGTTAGCGCCACGGATAATCTCAATTCTTTCAATATCTTCCAGCACAAGTGGGATATTTGACCAGTCAACGCCACCGAATAGAGGGCTATATACTGAGCGGCCATCAATTAACACTTGCACTCCTTGTGGGTATTCGCTGCTGAGCCCTTGATAGCCGACCACCGGTTTATTACCACGAAAATGACTAACATGCATGCCGGGTACGAGTCTAAAAAGTTCGGGGATGGCTTTGGCTCCCGATAGTTTGATCATTTCTCGATCGATAATAGTGATTGAGGCAGGAGCTTCTGTTTGCGGTTGTGCTAAGCGCGTAGCTGATAAAACAACGGGGATGTCAGTATCAAAAAAAACCAGTTCCTCAAACTCCTTCGCTAAGAGGGTTTGACAGAAAAAGAAAATGAAAAAACACGATAGTGGGTGATACTTGTTTAGTGGCGAATTTTTAACGGGGTTCATTGATCAATATGATGTTCTTTTTTCAAAAAGTTTATCATAAGTCGGTTGTACTAAGTACATAACCTAAAACTATTAAGATGCTTAGCAAGGTGTGATAACCTGCCTTTCAAATTTTTTCTAAAGTGATTAAATGACTTATCCAACTATCGAAGACTTTGTGGGAAACACACCGCTTGTACGATTACAGCGGATGGATTCAACATCCAATAATATTTTACTTAAATTAGAAGGTAATAATCCGGCGGGTTCAGTGAAGGACAGACCGGCTATTAATATGATTCAACAAGCGGAATTACGCGGTGATATTAAGCCGGGTGACCGTTTGATTGAAGCTACCAGTGGAAATACGGGCATTGCCTTGGCGATGGCGGCCGCGATTAAAGGGTATCAATTGACGCTGATTATGCCCGACAACATGAGCGCTGAACGTCGAGCATCAATGAAAGCCTATGGTGCGGATATTATCTTAACGCCAGCTGCAGGCAGCATGGAGGCGGCCATTGACTTAGCTAGAAAAATGCAATCAGACGGTAAAGGTCTGATTTTAGATCAATTTGCAAACCCTGATAATCCTTTAGCTCACTATAAGGGAACAGGGCCAGAAATTTGGCGTGACACTGCCGGAGAAGTGACTCATTTTGTGAGTTCAATGGGAACTACAGGGACGATCATGGGGACATCAATGTTTTTAAAGGAAAAAAACCCATCGATACACATCGTAGGGGTGCAACCAGAAGGGGAGTCCAAAATTCCTGGAATTCGTCGTTGGCCCAAAGAGTATTTACCTAAAATTTACGATCGTACACGCGTTGATGAAATCATAGACGTTAATCAACAGCAAGCTGAAAACACCATGCGAGCCTTAGCAGAAAAAGAAGGTATTTTTTGCGGCGTATCATCCGGTGGTGCTACATACGTTGCGTTAGAGCTTTCTAAGCGATTAAGTCATGCCACTCTCGTTGTGATTATTTGTGACCGAGGTGACCGTTATATTTCTACCGGCGTTTTTCCAGATTAAATTTGTTTTAACGTTTAAAATGCAACCCATCAAACAGTAAACAGATGGTTTTATAAGCAACATGGCAAGACGTAGAAATAGAAGAAAGAACCTTCCTCCCGAGACGGCAAAAGCAACAATAGAATCTTTGGCTCATGATGGCCGTGGTGTTGCACACTTAAACGATAAAACCGTTTTCATTACCGAGGCTTTACCGGGTGAAGAGGTCATTTTTGAATACGTTAAAAAGAAAAAAGATTATGATGAGGGGCGAGTAAAAGACATTATAAAGGCCTCGGATGACCGTGTTGAACCGGGTTGTCAACACTATACTATTTGTGGAGGCTGTAGCTTTCAACACCTTGACCCGCAAAAGCAGATATTGGCTAAACAAAAGATTTTAATTGATCAGTTTAAGCACATTGCAAAAATAGAAGATGTTGAGCTTTGGCCGGCGTTGACTGGGCCTTATTGGGGTTACCGTCATAGAGCGCGTTTAGGCGTGAAAGATGTGGTAAAAAAAGGCCGCGTTCTGGTGGGTTTTAGAGAAAAAGCCAGCCCTTTTTTAGCGGAAATAGAGCAATGTGAGGTGCTACACCCTTCAGTAGGCCAACGGTTAATGGATTTATCAGCGTTGGTTGGTCAATTATCTATAAAAGACAAGGTTCCTCAGATTGAAGTCTCGATTTGCGATCATCGAACGGCTTTGGTGTTCAGAATTCTAGCGCCCTTGAGTGCGCAGGATGAAGTGACATTAAAGCAATTTGAAACATCTGCCGATGTCGATATTTATACTCAATCAAAAGGGCCTGATACGATCGCAGCTCTCAGCGGTGAAAAAGCGCCATTGAGTTATCAGTTGCCCAATGAGGTTGTTTTATACTTTGGCCCAAGTGATTTTGTGCAAGTGAACGTTGAGATCAATCGATCGATGATTCATAGAGCATTAGACACATTAGAACTGAACAGCAACGATAATGTATTGGATTTATTCTGCGGGCTTGGCAACTTTACGTTACCTATGGCGCGTGTTGCCGGCCATGTAACAGGGGTTGAAGGCAGTGATGACCTGATAAAGCGAGCACAGGTAAACGCTGAGAAAAACGATCTTCTGAATGTTGATTTTTATACGGCTAATTTAATGGAAGCCGTGGATGACGAGCCTTGGGTGAAGAAAAAATATAATAAGGTGTTAATTGACCCGCCCCGTTTAGGTGCCAAAGAGATGCTGCATTATCTCCCAAAATGGGGCGCCGAACAGGTGCTTTATGTGTCATGTAATCCGTCTACTTTAGCGCGTGATTCAGCGATATTAGTCAATGAATTAGGCTATAAACTAAAAAAAGCGGGGGTGATGGATATGTTTCCACAGACATCTCACGTTGAGTCGATGGCGTTATTTGAAAAGTAGATGACGGCTTCAAATCTCAATATCGTTGTTCACATCAATGAACAGTTGTTGAACGTATATGATGATAAAGACTTATTAAAGTCATATGCTGTTTGTACGGCAAAAAATGGCGTCGGCGAACAAATGGGAAGTGAATGTACGCCGAGAGGAGCTCATGTTATTCGAGCAAAAATTGGAGACAGAGAGCCCTTAGGTAGGGTCTTTGTAGGCCGTCGTTCAACAGGTGAAATTTATCAAATAGACGATTTAAAAAAACAGTCAGACAGGGATTGGATTTTAACTAGAATTTTATGGCTGTCGGGTTTGGAAAAAGGTAAAAATCGCTCAGGCTCAGTCGATACGATGCGACGTTATATTTATATACACGGTGCTCCTGACGAACTGGTTAGAAAAACACCGTCGTCACATGGTTGTATTCGAATGTTTAATGAGGATGTGATCGAACTCTTTGAGCTTATTGCGGTAGGAACAAGAGTATCCATCGTCGAATAATTTATTGGGAAACAAATTCTGTAAAGAAAACAGCTTCTACGCCTTCTGTTTTAGCATATTTTTTTAAGGTTTTATTTAAGGCGTCGAGAGCTTTGTTTTGCAGTTCTATTTTGCCAGTGCCGCTAGAAATATTTTCCACATAATTATCACTAAGCAATACAATAAGTGCATGCCGGATGGCGGGATTATTGGCTTCTATCGCCTCTTTTACGTCGTCATTTTTCAGTTGCAGTTGAATGCTGGTGCGCAAATAATGTTTATCACCTAATAAGTTAACGGTAAATTGAGGGCTTAGCGGTAAATAAATAACCTCTTCTTGGGTGCTATCACTTTCTTCGGCATAAACGAAAGGCGTAAAAAGCAAGAGGCCACAAAGTAAACTAATAAAACGCATTATTTTCTCCGGCGTTAGCGCTTGTGAGTAAACTAAATAATATTATTGACAAGGATAGACTATAAAAATGAAATCGCCTATGCCCTTAGGGCCTTTAATGATTGATATTGACGGTGTGGAATTATCTTCTGTTGATCGAGAGGTTCTTAAACACCCGTTAGTGGGTGGGTTGATCTTATTTTCAAGAAACTATGAGTCCGTGGAACAGGTGTCGCTTCTTTGTGAAGCAGTGCATAAACTACGAGACGAGCCTTTGCTGATAGCGGTTGATCATGAGGGTGGTCGTGTACAGCGTTTTAAAGATGGGTTTACACAAATTCCAAGTATGCAATCGCTAGGTAAGGTATACATCGATAATCCAACGCTTGGGCATGAGTATGCGCAGCAAACGGCTTGGTTAATGGCAATGGAATTGAGGCAAGTGGGGGTGGATTTTAGTTTCGCACCGGTACTTGATCTTGATTACGGTTGCAGTGAAATTATTGGCGATCGTGCTTTTTCGACGGATAAAGAAATTGTATCAGCGCTCGCCATTGCATTCCAACGAGGGCTAACAGAGGCTGGTATGGCAAGTATTGGTAAGCATTTTCCCGGGCACGGTGCAGTGGCTCCCGATTCGCATGTTGCCATTCCCATTGACGAGCGACCGCTAGAGGAGATTATGCAAAACGATGTTTACCCTTTTAAACAGCTGATTCAATCGGGCATGAAAGGCATGATGCCTGCACATGTTATCTATCAACACGCTGATTCAGTGCCGGCCGGTTTTTCTGAATTCTGGTTAAAACAGGTTTTGCGTCAACAGCTGGGTTTTGGCGGCGCGATCTTCAGTGATGACCTTAGCATGCAAGGCGCCAGTGTGGTGGGTGACTTCGAACAAAGGTCTAGACAAACTCTAAAAGCGGGTGCCGACATGGCATTGGTTTGTAATGATCGTTCTGCTGCAGAACAGGTGATCGATCGGCTTAAAGGTTATACTATTAATTTCAAGTCGGTTGAGCGATTGAAAAAAATGCGTCCAATACCCCCTCATTTCTTAGGGGCAATTCAAGAGTCACAACAATGGCAGCAATGCCGTAATACAATAGAGAGGTATGCTTAATATGACAGTTTCATTGGCTGAAATTGAGTGTGTGCAAAAAAATAGTATTTGCTTATTAGATGAATCTGCCGTTGAGGCAATGTACGAAAAACTAGCGGCTGATATTACTATTGAATGTGAACACAAAAACCCGGTTGTTCTTTGTGTTATGAATGGGGCGCTTATGGCAGTAGGCGCTTTATTGCCTAGGTTAAATTTTCCACTCGAACTCGACTACATACATGCGACACGCTATCAGGGTGAGATATCCGGTGGGGAATTAGAATGGAAACAATTACCGACAACTGAGTTGGTGAACCGAACAGTTATTATTGTCGACGATGTGCTAGATGCAGGAATTACAATGGCAAAGTTAAAAGCTTATTGCCAAGAGCAGGGAGCAGCGCGTTGTTATACCGTGGTACTGGTCGATAAAAAGCTTAAAAAAGATAAACCTGTTCAAGCGGATTTTGTTGGGTTTCAGACAGGCGATCAATATTTGTATGGTTTAGGCATGGATTATAAGGGGTACCTACGCAACGTAAAAGGCTTATATGCATGCGCGGAAAATATACAGGAGCTAGTATGTCAAGATTAGCCATTATCGGTGGAACGGGTCTAAGTAAACTGGTCAACTTAGAAAATATCCATAAGCGCGTTATTAAAACCCCTTATGGGGAGCCATCATCGCCGTTGACATTTGGCCAGCTCAATGGTGTTGATGTTGTGTTTTTAGCGCGGCATGGCTATGGACATAATATTCCACCTCATCGGATAAACTACCGCGCCAATATTTGGGCATTAAAGGAAGTAGGTGTAACAGATGTCACAGCAGTTGCCGCTGTGGGCAGTATCAATCGGTCTATGCCGCCGGCTAGTTTGGTGTTGCCGGATCAGTTGATTGATTACACATGGGGAAGACGTTCCACGTATTTTGAAGATGACTTAGAACAAGTCACCCACATCGATTTTACTTGTCCTTATTCAAGGGAACTTAGACAAAAATTAAAAAGCGCGATGAACCGGACAGGTATCGACGTTTTAGATACAGCTGTGTACGGGTGTACACAGGGCCCGAGGCTGGAGACGGCAGCAGAGGTTAAAAAGTTAGCACGTGACGGGTGCGATTTGGTGGGGATGACAGGAATGCCCGAAACGGCTTTAGCAAAAGAGCTTGGGCTAAATTATGCGTGTTGTGCGGTGGTGGTTAATTGGGCAGCCGGTCTTGAAGAGGGAGGAATCAGCATGCAGGATATAGACGGTTATGCGGCTAACGGTATGGTTAAAGTAGAACGTTTGCTAAAAGTGCTTGTTACTGAAATACAAATAGAAGCGGACGAATAACGTATAATTTACGTTTCTGTCGGGAGATAACAAAAAAAAATGGATGTAAGAAATTTTTATAGTATAGAAGAGCAAAAAGTTGGTTTCACTCGTGAACAAGCCAGTTTATTTGCGAAATCTGTTGCCGGTGATTTTAATCCGCTTCATGATGTGGAAACAAAGCGCTTTTGTGTGCCTGGGGATTTATTATTTGCCATTGCGCTCACAGAATTAGGCGTTAGCCAGTCGATGCGTTTTGATTTTGAAAGCATGGTGACTGAAAAAACAGTTGTTTCCTTGCCAGAAAAACTAACGAATAAATTCAGTTTGTTAGATCAGAATGACAAACCGGTCATGACGATTCAACGTTCGGGTAAGAGCACTAAAAATGCGTTTTTTGTTGCCAGTCTGATTGAACAATACGTTCAATTTTCAGGGCGAACTTTTCCGGAGATGCTGATTGATTTGATGAAAAAAAATAACGTCATGATCAACCCATCGCGCCCATTGATTATCTATAAAGACATGGTTATAGAAATTGATCAATTTCCCGAAGGTTCAGTCGAGCTTGAATTTTCCGAGGCGTCAATGACAGTTGATGGCAAAAAAGGGAATGTAAAATTAGGGTTTGATCTATTTGTTGAAGGGCGAGTGATTGGGCATGGAACAAAAGATATGGTTGTGAGTGGTTTAAGGCCGTACGAGCAATCTGCAATTGATATCATTGTGGATGAGTACAATGCGACCAAAGCGACTTATCAGCTTAGTGCTAACTAGGCTGCGTTGATTGGGCTGACTCATTCCGATCTTTGTTTTCAAGCGGTTTGTCTTGTTCAATAGTTTTAGGCATAGAGATTGGTTTTTCAGGGGAGTCAATTTTCTCTACGATGGCTAAAACACCAAAACGCGGGTGATCAAAATAATGTGTATTGCTTGTTTTAATTTGCCTTGTTTCTTTAAGTCGATAGAGAGTGTTTGCTTGTCGCCCCGTTGTTGATAAATGAATGGCATGATCTGCTGGAAGGGGTGATTCACTTAACTGCAAGTCAATGTTTAAGTGTAAAAAGCGTCCTCGATGAAAAGTCAGCGTTCCTTCAAGTTGTCGGTTACTGCTGTGATGAATAATTTGAACTGGCTTAAGCTTTTCTTTTGATTTTAGGGGTTGAAACCAGCCGCCATGTAAGATGGGTTTGTATGAGGAAAGTTTCGTCAGGCGGTTGTATATACCATGCAGTTGTTTTTGGTTGCTGCTTAGTGAGTTAAAAGCTTTCGTATTGGGCAGGCTATTTAATGACACGGCGTTGCTTGGTAAGGCCAAGGGCTCTTTTTCCCAAGGCTCTAAAGATTGATTGCTTAAGGGGGTATGTTCAAAAACGATGTATTCAATGCTGTACCAGTCAGCTTCATTGGCAAACCCCACCGTATGTATAGAAAGTAACAGAAGCGTTAATAAGTAAAACCTTTTAGTGATTATCATGTTTTTTATTCATCCAGTGCGATTGAGTTAATAAGCTCGAGTATAAAATCAACTTTCTCTTCGGTACTGTCAAGTTTTTTACTAAAACGCAGTTTTTGTGGCCCCTCCAGCTTAAAAACCTGAGGTTGTGTTTGGATAAGTTCAATGATTTTAGCAGGATCAATGGCCGGTTCATTTGAAAACTGAAGGCGACCATTAGATTGAGCATAATCGATTTTATCGATGCCTGCCTGTTTTGCTTGTAGTTTGATCTCGCTGATGCCAAATAAACATTTAGTGCTGTCAGGCAGAAGGCCAAAGCGATCGATCATTTCGATTTGTAAATCACGTAATTCTTCAGCATTATCAGCACTGGCTATGCGCTTGTATAGGACGAGTCGTGTGTGGACATCGGGTAAATAATCGTCTGGTATTAAAGCACTGGCCTGTAGATCAATTTCGGGGCCGGTATCAATAGGCTGTTCTAACTCGGGTTGTTTACCTGATTTAATGGCGGCGACCGCATTATCCAGTAATTCTGTGTAAAGGGTAAAACCAATTTCTTGGATTTCACCACTTTGACTATCACCGAGTAATTCGCCTGCACCACGAATTTCCATATCGTGTGTGGATAAGCTAAACCCAGCACCTAAGTCTGCGCTGCTCTGGATGGCTTCAATACGCTTTTTAGCATCTTTAGTCATCATCCCCTCAGGCGGGATGATCATATAGGCATAGGCTCTGTGGTGTGAGCGCCCAACACGGCCGCGTAATTGATGTAATTGGGATAAACCCAGCTTATCGGCACGATTAATGATGATGGTGTTGGCATTGGGTAGATCAATACCATTTTCAATGATGGTGGTCGATACCAACACGTTAAAACGGGCATGGTAAAAATCGAGCATTATTTGCTCCAACTCACTCTCACGCATTTGTCCGTGTGCTTTTTGAATTTTTGCATCGGGGACCAGTTCTTCGATATCTCTCATTACCCTGTCCATACTTGAAATATCGTTATGCAGAACAAACAGTTGTCCTCCGCGCCTAATTTCGCGTTGACAGGCTTCTTGAATCAGGCCGCTGTTCCACTCAGAGACAAAAGTTTCAATGGCGTGTCGATTGGGGGGTGGCGTAGCGATAATGGAGATATCTCGCAGACCGGACATCGCTTGGTTTAAGGTTCGTGGTATGGGCGTGGCGGTGAGTGTGAGCATATCAACTTCAGAACGCATTGATTTGAGGTGCTCTTTATGGCGCACACCAAAGCGTTGTTCTTCATCAATAATCACCAGACCCAGATTCTTATAGACCAGCGATTTTTGTAATAATTTATGGGTGCCAATTAAAATGTCTACTTTCCCTTCGGCTGTATCTGCAATAATTTGATGTTGTTTTTTTGTGCTAACAAATCGAGAAAGAACTTCAATTCGAATAGGCCAATCAGCAAAACGATCAGAAAAATTTTGGTAATGTTGCTGTGCCAACAGCGTTGTTGGCACCAAAACAGCGGTTTGGTAGTGATTGCTCGCCGAGGTAAAGGCGGCGCGCATGGCGACTTCTGTTTTGCCAAAACCAACATCGCCGCAGACGACACGGTCCATGGGCTTATCAAGTGACATATCGTGTAAGGTTTGTTCTATGGCGATAGCTTGATCTTCTGTTTCTTCAAAAGGAAATGCCCGCGCAAAGTGATCATATTCTGGCGAATCAACGACCATTGAACGCCCCGGTTTAGCCGCTCTTCTGGCATGAATATCCAGCAGTTCAGCGGCAACGTCGCGTGCACGCTTGAGGGCTTTTTTGCGTGCTTTCTCCCATTGATCACTTCCTAAGCGGTGCAACGGTGCCGTATCACCTTGCGTGCCCATATATCGCCCAATTAAATTCAGTGATGAAACGGGGACGTAGAGTTTGTCGCTGTTGGCATACTCCAGGGTTAAAAACTCAGTTTCAATTGAGTCAACAACAAGGTGTTTTAAGCCGAGATATCGGCCCACACCATGCTCTTGGTGCACGACAGCCGAACCGATTTCGAGATCTGCCAAGCTGTTGAACACATTTTCAAGTCGTTGGCTTGAAGAAGAACGTCTGCGTCTTCGCTGTTGAACTCGGGTACCGAGTAAATTATTTTCTGTGATGATGTTGATGTGTGACGAACGATGGCCTTCATCGATGGGCGCGACAACAATACAGGGCGACAGGTCATTTTTAATGAAACTGGACCAGTCATCAATAACGGATGGGCGGATATTAAATTTTTGTAATTGCCTGAGCATAGATTCTCTGTGGCCCGCTGATTCGGCAATAAATAATGTTTTTTGGTTGCTTTGGTTAAGGAGGCTTAATAAAGGCTGTGCAGCAATCTTTTCATCAGGATGAATTAAAGCGCTTTTTTCGGTTTCATGAAGGTCGCTTTGTAATGAAACGCGAGGGTAATCTTCTATGCGTTTATGAACGCTTTCTAAATCGTGGAATAAGAGTTCGGGACGTAAAGCGGGGCGATCAATATCGCATTGTCTGTGCTCAAACCGTTCAATGACTTGCGAAGCAAATGTTTCCCCAGCGGCTTTAATGTCACCGTGTAACAGTAAAGTCGCCGTTGGGAGGTAGTCAAAGAATGATTCTGTATGCTCCACAAATAAGGGGAGATAGTTTTCTATACCATTAGGAATATGGCCTTTAGACACCTGTTGATACAGGGTGTTTTTATCAGAGATATCAGGGAAGTGTTCTCTAAATTGTTGGCGAAATAACTGAATGCTGTTGTCATTTATCGGGAATTCACGAGCAGGAAACAATCGAATAGAGTCAACTTTTTCGATGGAACGTTGAGTTTCTGTGTCAAAGGTCCGAATAGATTCTACTTCGTTGTCAAATAGGTCGATACGGTAGGGCTTTTTACTGCCCATTGGGAAGAGATCTAAGATTGAGCCGCGAACTGAATATTCGCCATAATTTTGAACGGAATGTACGTTCTGATAACCTAATTTATCTAAATTTAAGCAGGTTTTTTCAATATTAAAGGTGTCATTTGTTGAGAGTGAAAAACATTCGCTGAGTAATTGCTCCCGAGGCGCCAAACGCTGAAGTAGGCAGGCCGTGGTAACAATCAGGATGCCTCTATTTAACTGTTGTAAATGGTATAACGTTGCCAAACGTTCAGAAATGATTTCGCCCAGAGGGGAAAAGCTGTCATATGGCAGAACTTCCCAATCGGGAAAATAAATAACAGGTAGCTCCTTGGTAAGGAAAAAGGGAATTTCACGTTCTAATCTAAGGGCCGATTGTGTATCTGAACAAATAATGAGTAATAGTTGTTCAGACTCCAAGCCCGCGTTGGCGATGGTTAATGCATCAGCGCATCCATCAAATGCACCCCAGGAAAGGGGTTGTGTGGATTTTTTTGGGAGTTCTAACATAACTGAAAGTGTTTAACAAATGGGGTAAAAATAAGGCGTCATTTTCTCATAAACAAAACGTTGAATGTGTTCCATTTGAATGAAAAAAAGCCTGAGCAGTGTGGGCTCAGGCAAGCTTAATCCGATGTTTTGTTAGCCGGGTGTTATCTAAAATTGATTTAACGATGAGCGGCCTGTTGCCCACAGGGTGAGCTTAATCAAAACGCCTTCTTTTCGCACTAAGGCGCTTTTTTGGGTTTGTTAACGACGCTGTGAATAACTAAATTATGTTCAAAATATACGGCGTATTCTTCGTAGTTCCAACGTGTAATAGGGGGTTCGCCAACCGCAGGATATACTTTAAGCGGTTCACCGAACTGCGACCTGACTTTGTCCATTGTTTGTCCATTTTTGGGTCTAAGCAAACCCTCAATAGAGTTTTCAGGTTCTTTGTTGATAACGTCCAGCAGTAACACGTCAGCATGGGTTGCTATCGATGTCATGAAAATAATGCCAGCGAAAATGATTTTCTTTAAAGTCATGTTGATGTCCCTATGTGATTTCTAGTCCTAATATAGCATCTATAGAGAAAATATTGATAATTCTCTATAGAGTAACCACACTTAAAATACAATTTTATGATCTAATTCGCAGCTATGTTTAAACCAATCGAAATTTTTATAGGCTTACGATACACGCGAGCTAAGCAGCGCTCGGGTTTTATTTCCTTTATTAGTATGACCTCTATGCTGGGTGTGGCCCTGGGGGTTATGGCGCTTATTACCGTACTATCGGTTATGAATGGGTTTGAAGCTCAGCTTCGCGAAAAAATTTTGGGAATGGCCTCTCATGTCACTGTTTCTGAACACCGAAATGCATTGGACACCTGGCAACAACTGGGCGGCGACTTAATCGGCAATGAAGAGATAATAGGTTGGGCGCCTTTTGTTAGAGCAGAAGTCATGTTAAGTGCGAATGGGCGGGTGAGCGGTAGCTTATTAAGAGGCGTTTTGCCAGAGAAAGAAGGCGAGGTTTCTGATATTGCAGAGAAAATGATTGAGGGTAATTTAGAGCAGTTAACACCGAGTGATTTTAGTATCGTTTTGGGGTCAGAATTGGCCCGTTATTTACAAGTGGGTGTTGGTGATAAAGTCACTGTTATTACGCCACAGGTCACGCCAACGCCGGCCGGCATATTACCCAGACTTCGCCGTTTTACTGTCGCTGGTTTTTTTGAGGTGGGGATGTATGAATATGACCGTAATTTAGCGTTGATTCATTTAACAGATGGGTCAAAATTAATGCGTTTAAATGGCGGCGTAACGGGTATCCGGTTAAAGTTAAAAGATTTATTTCAAGCGCCCTATGTCACGCATTCCATAGCAAAGGTGTTAACATCAAATTACCGTATCTCAAACTGGACAATGGAGCATAGTAACTTTTTTAGAGCGATTAAAACGGAAAAGCGGGTTATGTTCATTATTTTAATGCTGATAGTGGCTGTGGCTGCCTTTAATATTGTGTCTACCTTGGTGATGGTGGTGACTGATAAGCAATCAGAAATTGCTATCCTAAGAACATTAGGGTTTACACCGCGTTCTATCATGAGTGTTTTTATGGTTCAAGGCACATTGATTGGGTTAATCGGAACCGCCATTGGTGTCATTGCAGGTGTCGCTTTAGCCATTAACGTGGAAACGATTGTGCAGAGCATAGAGCAATTTTTTCAAGTTCAATTTTTACCTGCTGATATTTACTACATCAGCGATTTGCCCTCAAAACTCATTTGGTCAGATGTAACAACGATAGCGTCTTATTCTTTTTTACTCTCCTTTGTTTCAACCCTTTACCCTGCTTGGCAAGCCTCGCGCGTTAATCCAGCGGAGGCGTTGCGTTATGAGTGATAAACCTTTTTTAAGTTGTACTGCGTTAACGAAAACCTTTGGTGAAAAAGACCTTGTTGTGCCTGTGCTGAAAGGCATTGATTTACAGCTGTATCGCGGTGAATGTATTGCCATTATGGGGACCTCAGGTTCTGGAAAAAGCACCTTATTGCACTTGTTAGGTGGTTTGGATCAGCCAAGCTCAGGCACTGTCAGGATTAATGGTAAGGACATTAATGGCTTGCGAGAAGCTGAACGTGCTTCATTAAGAAATAAGCAGTTAGGTTTTGTCTATCAATTCCACCATTTATTAGCCGAGTTCAGTGCGTTGGAAAATGTTGCTATGCCGCTACTGATCGGTGGAGAACCTGTTGAGTCAGCAAAGCAGCTCGCCTTTCAAATGTTGCAACAAGTGGGCTTGGAAAAAAGAGTTGGGCACCGTTATGGCGAGCTTTCAGGTGGCGAGAGGCAACGAGTTGCTATTGCTCGTGCGTTAGTTGTGCAACCTGCATGTGTTCTTGCTGATGAGCCAACAGGTAATTTGGATAGAAAAACGGCTGAGCAGGTTTATCAATTAATGTTGGAATTAAACCAGCGCCTCAACGTCAGTTTATTACTTGTAACACACGACAGTGAATTGGCCAATAAAATGGACAAGGTGTTCATGCTGGATGATGGTTTATTGACGAGCTAGCCACTTTCTTATGATAAACCATCTCCATATGCCACGAGCCAGGACATAACCAATGGCGGATAATGAAGAGCCCAGCACAAAACAACCCAGTAAGAAGGGTTTCCAACTAGCGCCTAATGTATCGAGTAACATGGTGAAGGAGAAATCAATGCCTTCTGCACTGGCAGGAATTTCCATCAAAGAAGCACCGACTCTGTAGGCGGCATAAAACAAAGGCGGCATGGTAATGGGGTTGCTGACCCAAACGGTAGCAACTGCAACAGGTAAGTTAACGTGTAACGCAATGGCAGCAGCAGCAGCAATTAGCATTTGTGCTGGTAAGGGAATAAAGGCAATAAACAGGCCTACTGAAATTGCGCCGGCAAATGAGCGACGGTTCAAGTGCCAGACGTTTTGATTATGAATTAACGGGCCAAAGACTTTTAGGCATTTAATTTCCTTAATTTTTTTATGATCAGGGTAGTATTTTTTAATAAATCTTTTTGGCATAACACCGGAGTCACAGGTTAATTGAAATAGTGTCGTTTGATGGACGTAGACACCGAGGCATTATAGCTTCTTGCAATTTTACAGGGTTACTCATTTAATGTAATAAACTTGTTTTAAGTGTAGCAGAGCATGGATGCGGCTAAATGGATAATTTTCAAAAAATGACGGTGTTTTTTTTCACAGGTGTTCTATCTGTGCAACTGTTACCGACCTTGCCATCGATATGGTTTTTACTGTTCGGTGGTGCTTTGGCTTTAGGTGTCTATAAATGGACTGATTGGTTTAGTTTCACACTATTCGGTTTTATCCTGTCTGCAGGTTATTCTCTCTTTGTTCAAAGCCATTATTTACCAGCATCACTCGAGTCTCAGGAAATTCTTATTGTTGGTCAGGTAACGGATCTTCCAGTTAGAGAACCGGGGTCGATTAAATTTCTATTCAACGTTGATAAAGTTGTGATGCCTGAACACGATCTTGCCTTCCCAAAAAAAATTCAACTGAGATGGTATGGTCAAGATAAAAATGTGTACTCAGGTGAAAAATGGCAATTATTAGTTAAGTTAAAAAGGCCACATGGACTGTTTAACCCGCATGGGTTTGATTACGAAAAATGGTTGTTTCATCAAGGCATAGGCGCAACAGGTTATGTTCGCCAAGCCGATCTTAATATTAATATAAGAATAGCTGAAGCCGATGTAAGGCATATAGGGGCTTGGCGCGAGGCGTTGCAACGCTATTTAGATCATTCGCTTGAAGGGTATGCGCACCTAGGGGTGATTAAGGCGTTGGTATTAGGGGATCGCAGTGACATTAGTGCTAACGAATGGGGTGTTTTTCGTAAGACAGGAACTTCGCATCTGATTGCGATTTCAGGTTTGCATATTGGTCTAGTGAGTGCGTTAATGTTCGGACTCATTCGCTGGCTTGTCTTGAGAACGCCCCTTATCAGTCGATTTGCAAACCGCTATGCGATAGTAGCGGCGATAATCTCTGCAACTTTTTATGCCGCACTGGCTGGTTTTTCGTTGCCGACTCAGCGGGCCCTCATTATGCTGTCAGTGGTGTTGTGTGGTGTATTATGGCAACGGCATTACAAGCCTTTTCACATTATCTCGGTGGCCTTGCTCGCGGTGCTTGTGTATGACCCATTGGCGCCAATGTCGCCCGGTTTTTGGTTGTCATTTGGGGCTGTTTTGGTCATTTTGTACGGTGTAGTGGGGCGCGTGAAGAAAACAGGGTTTGCACGGCAATTAGTTCGGGTTCAATGGTGGGTTTCTATCGGTTTGATGCCTTTGACCGTATTTTTTTTCCAACAAGTGTCATTAGTCGGGCCGCTGGCAAATTTGGTTGCGGTACCGTTTATAAGCTTTGTGGTTGTGCCGCTGTTGATTTTTGCTTTGCTTTTATCCGTCATTGATTATTCTCTCGGTGTGCTTTTATTAAATTGGTGTGCGTTTCTTTTTGACCTTTTGTGGTTTTTATTGAATGAATTGGCTTCTCTTGAGTTTTCGACTTTACTCTGGTCGCCTATTTCATTGCTTGCCTGTGTGCTGGCTGTCATGGGGGTTGCTTTTATATTAATGCCTAAATGTGTGCTGCCAAAACCGTTAGCGTGTTTTCTTTTTTTACCTCTATTTTTCCCGATTCAGGCTGACGAATTAGAACAAGAGGAATTTAAGTTGGTGCTTTTAGATGTGGGTCAAGGCTTATCGGCCATCATTCATACGGCCGAGCACACGGTTGTGTTTGATACGGGAGCTAAATACAGTGAAAAAACTGATGTGGCGTCGACCGTGATTATTCCTTATTTACTGGGTGAAGGGGTTAAGAAAGTGGATCAATTAATCATCAGTCATGGGGATAATGATCATGCAGGAGGTGCGCAAACCGTTTTATCCAGTTTGCCTGTAAAGCAGGTACTGACCAGTGTTCCGGAAATGTTTCCAAAGGATAGCCCCGTCTTATGCGAGGTCGGTATGGGCTGGAAATCAGATGGGGTGAGCTTTGAGTTTCTGAGTCCCGCTGTCGATCATCTGTTTGATGGGAACAATGCCTCGTGTGTACTCAAAGTCAGTTCAAGCAATGGTCGTGTTTTATTAACGGGCGATATTGAGAAACATGTGGAGTCTTCACTGGTGAGGTCTCAGTCTGAAAAATTAAAAAATGATGTCTTGATTGCGCCACACCATGGCAGTACATCTTCGTCTACGATCGATTTTATTAAAGCCGCTGATCCAGAGTTTGTCTTATTTTCTGCGGGTTATAAAAACCGATTTGGTTTTCCAAAGAAAACGGTTGTTAAGCGATATAAAACGCTCGGTATTAAAACATTTAATACGGCTGAACAAGGGGCCATCACAGCACACTTTGTTAACAATAAGCCGATAGAGTTAAAGAGTTTTCGTGAAGAGGCTTTTAAGTTCTGGAATTGGACGACTAAAGCAAGCTTTGATCAAGACTAAAGATGCCTAAGAAAGAAAAATACAGTAATATGGAGAAATGATTTATTAATTTTAGTTAGAGGACATTGTGCTAGAAATTTTAATAAAGGGTGGCTGGTTAATGGTCCCGATTATTGTCTGTTCAATTATTTCGTTGGCAATCATTGGAGAGCGATTTTGGTCACTGAGCAGTAAAAAAATTCTTCCGAGTGATTTGGTCTCTTCCGTTTGGAAATTGCACAAAGCGAACCAATTAGATAAAAGTAAAATACAAAGTTTATCGTTGAGTTCGCCGCTGGGCCGTGTATTGGCTGCTGGCATTGTCAACCAGTCTCATGGCCGTGAAATCATGCGAGAAAGTATTGAAGAAGTGGGTCGCCAGGTGGCACATGAGTTAGAAAAGTTTTTGAACTCGCTCGGTACCATAGCTTCCATTACCCCGTTATTGGGTTTGCTGGGAACGGTGATTGGCATGATTAAAGTTTTTGCTGCCATTACGGCACATGGAGTTGGAGATCCGGCTGTTTTAGCAGAAGGCATATCGCAAGCCCTTATTACGACAGCGTCAGGCATGTCAGTTGCCATTCCTTCATTGATGTTCTATCGCTATTTTAGAGGCAAGGTAGACGAGCTGGTGATCAACATGGAAAGTGAAGCACTCAAACTCGTTGAAATGATGCATGGAGAGCGTGAGTAACCTACATGAATTTTAAACGTAGAAAAACTGAAGAGTTTGATCTCAATTTAACACCGTTAATAGATGTGGTTTTTTTGCTGCTTATTTTCTTCATGGTAACGACAACGTTCGATCGCGAAACACAGCTAAAAATTGAGCTACCTCAAGCATCGGGTGAGCGTAAAACAGCAACGGAGACGCTGGAAATCAGTGTCGACATGAAAAACCGTTTCTTTATTAATCAAAAAGAGGTGGTAAATTCCGGTTTGGAAACAATTAAAAAAGCGTTGAAACAAGCAGCAGGCGAACGTAAAAACCCACCTTTATTAATCAGTGCAGATGGTCAAGCGACGCATCAATCTGTTATTACGGTGCTGGATGCAGCAGCTCAATTGGGTTTTGTTAATATTACGTTTGCGGCAAATGAGCCAAAGCCTGAAAAATAAATTAAGTCTTGTCGCGTTATGAGCCATAAAATCAGTCGATTTTTCGATAGTATGTGGTATGGGCAGCGTCCGATTGCGTTGCTTTTTATTCCATTTTCTTGGCTGTTTGGTCTAGTTGTTAAATTGAGAGCGTTATTTTATGGCAAGGGGTGGCTGACCTCTACTCGCCTTAGTGTGCCTGTTATCATCGTTGGTAATATTACAGTGGGTGGAACAGGCAAGACCCCGGTTGTTATTTGGGTAGCCGAGCTTTTAAGGTCTGCAGGCTATTCGCCGGGTATTGTTAGCCGAGGGTATGGTGGTATTGCGTCAAACTGGCCGCAACAGGTTCGTGAGGACAGTGATTCTCGGGTCGTGGGAGATGAGGCTAAAATATTAGCAAGGCGCACTGATTGTCCTGTGGCAGTAGGCCCCAATCGCGTGGAAAGTGCTCAAGCACTGATTGACCGTCATCAATGCGATATTATCATTTCAGATGATGGTCTACAGCATTATGCGTTACAACGCGATATTGAGATTGCATTAGTGGATGGAGAGCGCCGTTATGGTAACCGTTATCTTTTGCCAGCCGGTCCATTGCGTGAGCCAGTAAGTCGTCTGGAAACCGTTGACTTCATTGTCTGTAATGGGTTGGCTAATACAAATGAATACCCGTTGAAAGTAGAGGGAAAAGAGGCGATTAAATTAATTGATGAGTCGCAGCGAGTAGAGTTGACTGATTTATCATCAACGCCTTGCCACGCGCTAGCTGGTTTGGGCAACCCATCCCGTTTTTTTTCACATCTAAAGAAATTTGGCTTGTCTGTTGAGGCGCATATTTTCCCTGATCATTTTAAATACACGCAAAGCGATATAAACTTTAACGATGAAAAACCGGTTTTGATGACCGAAAAAGATGCGGTTAAGTGCACGTTTATGGCCAATGAAAGGCACTGGTATGTACCTATCAAAGCGAAAATGACGGAAAAATTTGGTTTGGCATTACTGTCACAGATAAAAGAGATAACTAATGGATAAGAAATTGTTGGAAATTTTGGCTTGCCCTGCTTGCAAATCAAGTTTGAAATATTTAAAACAAGAGCAAGAACTGGTGTGTATTCCTTGTCGTTTGGCGTATGAAATTAAGGATGATATTCCTATTATGCTCATCAATGAAGCAAGGCAGCTGACTGCTGACGAGGCTGAAGCACTTAGAACACACAATGGATAAAGTGTTTAAAGTCGTTATTCCCGCGCGTTATGCATCATCAAGACTGCCGGGCAAACCTTTGCTTAAGATAGCAGGAAAAGAAATGGTTTTGCACGTCTGTGAAAAAGCCTCGTTGGCAGGAGCGCAAGAAGTCGTGGTGGCCACAGATGATGAACGAATATTAAGCTGTGTGAAGCAGTCGGGTTTTAGTGCTGTGATGACGTCAGCAACCCATACGAGCGGCACTGAGAGGTTAACAGAGGTGGCTGATACCTTATCGTGGCCTGATGAGACGGTTATTGTTAATTGCCAGGGTGATGAACCATTGATTCCTCCCGCGCTTATAAAAAAAGCCGCCACTGCTTTAATGGAACAAAAAATAGCGCAAGTTGCCAGTTTGTGTGCCCCGGTTCTTGATGAGGCGGAAATTTTTAACCCGAATGCCGTCAAAGTGGTGAGAGATGTGAAGGATTATGCGTTGTATTTTAGTCGAGCACCTATCCCTTGGGACCGAGAAGCATTTCCAGACAACCCCGTTATTGAGTCGATGAATCATTTTCGACATATCGGTATTTATAGTTATACCGCAGGCTTTTTACGTCGATATGTCGCGTGGCCAGTCAGCCAGCTAGAGCAAATTGAATCATTGGAGCAACTTCGAATCTTGTCAATGGGTGAAAAAATATATGTGCCATCTGTTGCTGAAATACCGGCAGCAGGTGTTGATACTCAAGATGATCTTGACCGAATTAATAAGGTGTTAACACAATGATTAATGTATTGTTTATCTGTATGGGTAATATTTGCCGATCGCCAACAGCACACGGGATTTTTCGCCAGATGATAAAAGAAAAGGGATTGCAAGATTCAATTGCTGTTGATTCTGCGGGTACTCATGCCTACCACGTGGGTAAAAAGCCTGATGAAAGGTCAATACAAACGGCTTTATCCCGGCATGTGGATATACGTGATTTAATGGCCAGGCAGCTGGATGATTATGATTTTGAAGAATTTGATTATCTACTGGTCGCGGATCAAGATAACCATTACCTGACATTGGAAAATTGCCCAACAGAACATCGACATAAAGTTAAATTTATATTGGATTTTGCGACGCGGACCACATTGAAAGAAGTGCCTGATCCTTATTATGGACAGGGTAATGGTTTTGAACGCGTCTTTGACCTTGTGGAGGATGCGTGTGCCGGCTTAATGACCGAATTGGAAAAAGAACTAAAATCTTAGTGTTGATTTAGGATCAGTTGTAAAACAAATTTACTGCCGAAATAAGCCAGCATCAGCGCAAAATAGCCACCATAAGTCCACTTCACAGCTTTTTGTCCCCGCCAACCTAAAAAATGTCGCCCACATAATAACGTTGTAAATAAAAGCCAGGCGATGATGGACAAGATGGTTTTATGGACAAGGTGTTGAGCAAAAATATCATCCAGGAAAATAAAACCAGTCGTTAGGGCAAAGGTTAATAATAGAAGGCCTGAAAACAGGATTCTAAATAATAAAACTTCCATTAGCTGCATTGGCGGCAAACAATTTATAAATCGACTGGGGTGACGGTTATGTAATTGTTTTTCTTGAAGAGAGAGCAGAATCGCCTGAAAAGCGGCCACAGTTAACAAGCTATAAGATAAAATCGATAAAATAATGTGGATTTGAAGCTCGCTATTGAGTTGTGCTGAAGGAATGGATGGAAAGGCATTATTTAAGTTCAATAAAACAGTGATTGCTGAAAAAGGAAAAATAATAATCGCAAGTGTTTCAATCGGTTGACTAAACGCGGAGAGGATGAACAAACCACTGATCACAAGAAAAACCAAGGAAAGCATATTAAAAAAATCATTTGCAATCACCTGGTTTACATTGTAGCTATGAAAAACGAGCAAGGCATGAAGCCCCACGGCCGTTATAGCGCTTAGCAGTACCCAAAGGCGTTGACGATTAATCTGGGTGTTGCGTACGACAGGTCGCGCGACAAGGCAGGCGCTGATGCCGTAGAGAATGGCGCAAGCAATTGTTAGCGTATTAAAAACTGTTAAGGAAAAAAGCATGTCTATAGTGTGTCATAAAGGGCGGTTTGGTAGAAGTGCTGACGTTCAATATTATGTGCCTGCTTTATCTTCAAGTTTAAAAAATCAACTGCAACAGAGGTCAAGACGTGCGAAAATACGGGCGTTAACTTTTTAGGATAATAGCTATGTTTGACAATTTAACCGGTCGCTTGCAAGCCACGTTTAAAAATATCAGGGGGCAAGGGCGATTAACAGAAGACAATATTAAAGAAACAATGCGCGAGGTCCGAATGGCCTTGTTGGAAGCAGATGTGGCTTTGCCTGTCGTTAAAGAATTTACAGAGACTGTTAAACAGCGAGCCTTGGGTCAAGAGGTGATGCAAAGCCTGTCACCGGGTCAGGCAATGCTCAAAATCGTTAACGATGAATTAATCAACACGATGGGTGAGGCAAATGAATCGTTGAATTTATCGGCGGCTCCACCGGTCGTTATTTTGATGGCGGGTTTGCAAGGTTCTGGTAAAACCACAACGGTGGCTAAGCTATCTCGTCACCTGATAGAACGTCAAAAAAAGTCAGTTATGGTGGTCAGTGCCGATGTGTATCGTCCGGCGGCAATAGATCAGTTGGAAACTTTGGCTAAAGAAGTTGGTGCAACCTTTTTTCCCAGTCAGTCAGAACAACAACCTGTAACTATCGTTAATCGTGCACTGGCTCAGGCTAAGAAAGAATTCAGCGATGTTTTAATTATCGATACCGCAGGCCGTTTGCATGTCGATGACGAAATGATGGATGAAATTCGTCAAGTACATCTGGCTGCAAAACCGGCTGAAACCCTCTTTGTTGTTGATAGTATGACGGGGCAAGATGCTGCGAATACAGCAAAAGCGTTTAACGATGTGTTGCCTTTAACGGGTGTTGTCTTGACTAAAACTGATGGTGATGCCAGAGGTGGTGCGGCGTTATCTATTCGGCAAATTACCGGAAAACCGATTAAGTTTTTAGGTGTTGGTGAAAAAACAGACGCCTTGGAGCCTTTTCACCCCGAACGAGTTACGTCACGATTGCTGGGTATGGGCGATGCCTTAAGTCTTGTTGAAGAAATTGAGCGTAAAGTTGATAAGGAAAAAGCTGAAAAACTGGCCAAAAAAATTCAAAAAGGCAAAGGGTTTGATTTAGATGATTATAAAGATCAGCTGAGCCAAATGCTGGAAATGGGTGGTATGAGTGCCATGATGGATAAAATTCCTGGCATGTCTAATGTTCCACAAAATATCAAAAGTCAAGTCAATGACAAGGACTTTACACGGCAGATTGCGTTGATTAATTCGATGACGCAAAAGGAAAGGGTGTTTCCAAATTTAATCAATGGTTCGCGGCGTAAACGAATTGCGGCTGGCGCAGGCCTGCAGGTTCAAGATGTTAATAAATTGATGAAGCAATTCAAGCAAGCACAAAAAATGATGAAAAAAATGTCAAAAGGCGGCATGGCTAAAATGATGCGTGGGTTTAAAGGGCAAATGGGTCAGGGTCAAGGTTTTCCTTTTCAATAAGGTAAAGAACAGGTTGCGTTTAATATATTAGGGTTGGAAAGAAGAAAAAACTTCACCAAAACAAATAATTCGCGTAAAATTAACGAGTTAAGCAATCAAGTTTTTTAAATATAGAATTCAAAGGAAAATAAATGGTAAAGATACGTCTTTCAAGAACGGGTGCAAAAAAACGCCCTTTCTATCACGTTGTAGTTGCGGATAGCCGTAGAAGTCGCGATGGTCGTTATATTGAAAAAGTAGGTTACTACAATCCAAGAGCGACAGGTGGAGAGGCTCGTTTGACGCTGGATACAGCTCGTGTGGACCATTGGGTGGCTCAAGGTGCTCAAACGTCTGAACGTGTTTCTAAACTCGTCAAAGAGGCTGTTGAAGCCGCCGCTTAAGGGTGACGAAAGAAAATCCGTCAACACAGATAGAGAACGAAAGTACTTGGCTTAAGCTGGGGAATATATCTGGAGTATTCGGTGTTAAGGGCTGGCTAAAGGTCTACGCGAATACTGAAAAAAAAGAAAATATACTGGCTTATCAGCCCTGGTATATAGAGCGTAACAAAGTGCGCCAGGCCGTTAAGTTGAAAGCGGGTAAGCCACACGGTAAAACAATCATCGCTCACTTAGAGGGAGTAGATGATAGAAATGAGGCTGAACTTTGGGTTGGATCGGACATATACATCAGATCAGATCAGCTTCCCGAATTAAATGAAGATGAGTACTATTGGTCTGATCTCATTGGTTTAAAGGTCGTTTCTGTAGAAGGGGATGATTTTGGTGTTATTGATCACCTGCTTGAAACCGGCGCTAATGATGTGATTGTTGTTAAAGGGGATAGAGAGCGATTAATTCCCTATGTAACTGGCCAGGTTGTAAAAGCGGTTGACCTGAAAGAGAATAAAATGATTGTTGACTGGGGTGCGGACTTTTAACAGTGATGCGTTTTGATGTTATAACGCTGTTCCCTGAGTTATTCGAACAAGCTGCATCGATGGGTGTTGTCGGAAGAGCGATTTCTTCTGACAGGATTCAGTTAAACACATGGAATCCGCGGGATTTCACGACCGATGTACATCGGACAGTTGATGATCGGCCTTTTGGTGGTGGCCCAGGCATGGTGATGAAAGTAGAGCCGCTTGGAAAAGCCATACAGTCGGCCGTTAATGATAGTGACGAGCCGGCTAAAGTGATTTATTTAAGTCCGCAAGGGCGAAAACTAGATCAACAAGGTGTTGAATACTTGGCCAAGTGCTCACGTTTAGTGCTGTTGGCTGGGCGGTATGAAGGTGTTGATGAAAGAGTGCTGGAATCGCATGTGGATGAAGAATGGTCGATAGGCGATTTTGTACTGAGTGGTGGTGAGTTGCCCGCTCTAGTAATGATAGATGCGGTCTCGAGGACATTACCAGATGTGTTGGGGCATGAATGTTCTGCCCTTGAAGACTCGTTTGTTGAAGGCTTGCTGGATCATCCTCATTACACGCGGCCTGATGTGTTTGATGGAGTGGAAGCACCCGATGTGTTATTAAGTGGTGATCATAAAAAGATTGCCTTATGGCGAGAAAAACAACGATTAGGTAAAACCTGGCAAAAGCGACCGGATTTATTAAAAAAAATTGAACTCACTAAACATCAGCAGTTGCTTCTTGATGAGTTCATAACTGAATTAAACAATTAATAAAGAGTAAAACGAAGGAATAAAAAGATGAGTGATATAATTGCACAAATTGAAGCAGAGCAAATGACAAATGAATTACCTGCGTTTAGCGCAGGCGATACAGTCGTTGTTAAGGTAAAAGTGAAAGAAGGAAATACTGAACGTATTCAAGCTTTTGAAGGTGTGGTGATTGCAAAACGTAACCGCGGCCTTAATTCAGCATTTACAGTCCGTAAAATTTCACATGGTGAAGGTGTTGAACGTGTATTTCAAACGCACAGTAAATTAATTGCCGGTGTTGAAGTTAAAAGACGGGGTTCGGTTAGACGTGCAAAACTTTACTACCTTCGTGAATTACGTGGTAAAGCCGCTCGAATTAAAGAAAAGCTATAATCCCGCACCCAATTCAGTCACTGCATGATTAAAAGCATATCGCGTTTAATGCAGGGATTGGTGAGGAAATTTAAAAAGGCCGGTTTATCCGGCTTTTTTTGTATACCGAATTTTTTAGTTGGTGCCTCAATGAGTTGGTCATTTCTGACTATAATGCGTTAATACTGATCAAAAGACACAGCACTTGAGCGATAACGAATACATACGCCTATTTTTAGATAGTTTATGGGTCGAGAGTGGCTTAAGCGACAACACGTTGGCTGCCTATAAAACGGACATTAACTTATTTTCAAAATGGCTGAAAAAGCGTCACAAAAACTTATTATCTGTTGAGCCATCTGATGTTTCGTTATATTTAGCGGATCGCTTAGGCGAAGGTATTTCAGCGCGTTCATCAGCACGCTTGTTATCCAGTTTAAAGCGCTTTTATCTCTTTTTAATACGCGAAGGGAGACTCAGCGAAGACCCGACAGTATCAATCGCAGCACCGAAACTGGGTCGAAGTTTACCAGCGACCTTGTCCGAAACGGATGTTGATGATTTATTAGCCGCTCCCGATACATCGACAGCTCTGGGGTACAGAGATAGAGCCATGCTGGAGGTGCTATACGCTAGTGGTCTTAGAGTAAGTGAGTTGGTTGGTTTAAAACTTTCTGAAATAAACTTTCGACAAGGCTTGTTGAGAGTTATGGGGAAAGGGAACAAGGATCGTTTGGTGCCGATTGGTGAAGAAGCCATTATTTGGTTAAAAACCTTTATTGAGCAATGGCGTCTTGAAATTTTGGGCGATAAAAAAACAGAGGTTGTTTTTCCAACAAACCGAGGCGCAGGGATGACTCGGCAAGGTTTTTGGTACATTATTAAACGGTATGCCACTCATTCAGGTATTAATAAAGAGGTTTCTCCTCATGTCCTGCGTCATGCTTTTGCAACACATTTGCTAAATAACGGGGCTGATTTGAGGGTTGTTCAATTATTGCTTGGACACAGTGACTTATCCACTACACAAATTTATACCCACATTGCTAAAGAACGTTTGAAAGACATTCATGAAAAATTTCACCCGAGGGGCTAAAAGAAAATAGTTTGTATGTTTTTTAATCCCAAACGTGTCTAATAACACACTAAATAATTCAAAGAAGGTTTATTAATGAAAAAGTGTTTACTCAGTTGGTTGTTCATAACGGTTTTTAGTACGACGGCATTGGCTGATGAGGCCTCTGTCGCCCTTGGTTTATCTGCTGTTATTCCGAATATTTCAAAAGATAGCGTTTCGAAAACGCCAATCACTGGCCTGTATCAAGTGTTGGTCGGTGCCAGAGTGATTTATGCTTCAGAGGATGGGCGATACATTATCCAAGGTGAAATGGTGGATTTAGTGAATCGTAAAAACATGACGGAGCAGGCGTTAAACACGACTCGTCAGCGTGAGTTAGCTAAAATTGATGAAAAATCGATGATTATTTTCCCAGCGAAGAATGAGAAACATAAAATCACCATATTTTCAGATATTGATTGTGGGTATTGCCGTAAATTACATGCGCAGATTAACGATTATACGGATGCGGGTATCACCGTTCGTTATCTGTTGTTTCCACGTACTGGCCCAGAGACAGAATCGTACATAAAGGCGGTATCTGTGTGGTGTGCTGAAGACCGTAACCAAGCATTAACCGATGCGAAATTGAATAATAAGGTGATTAATAAAACCTGTGAAAATCCGGTTGATGATCACATGGCATTAGGGCAAGTTTTCGGTGTTGCTGGAACACCGGCTATTATTGCAGATAATGGCGTCATGATTCCCGGTTTTGTGCCGGCTAAAGAACTTATTCAACACGTGGGCTGGTGATCAGCTGGCTAAGGACTTTAATTGATATAAGGCCTCAAGGGCTTCTTTGGGGCTTAAGTCATCGGGCGTTAACTGTTCTATAAAATCTGAAATGTCTTGATTAACAGGTGTGCTAAAAATATCAAACTGGGGATGGCTATTGTTACTATGGCCTAGTTGGCTGGATGGGTTTTCTAATGTGGCCAGCTTTGAACGGGCTTTTCTAATAACCTCTTTGGGCACGCCTGCTAAAGCAGCGACCTGTAGGCCATAACTTTGATTAGCGGCGCCTTCTTTAACGGCATGTAAAAAAATAATTTGATCACCGTGTTCAATAGCCTCCAGATGCACGTTTTTTACGTTGCTTGCGTACTCTGGCAAAGAGGTCATTTCGAAGTAGTGAGTGGCAAACAAGGTAAAGGCTTGAGTTTTATTAGCAAGGTACTCAGCAGTTGCCCAGGCCAATGAAAGGCCATCAAAGGTACTGGTTCCCCGACCGATTTCGTCCATGAGAACGAGGCTTTTATCGCTGGCATTATGCAAAATATTGGCTGTTTCAGACATTTCCACCATAAAGGTTGAACGCCCACTGGCTAAATCGTCTGAGGCGCCAATACGGGTAAATATCTGGTCAATAGGCCCGAAGCTTGCCTCGGATGCGGGAATGTAGCACCCAATGTGAGCCATCAATGTTAATAAGGCGATTTGCCGCATATACGTTGATTTTCCACCCATATTGGGGCCGGTGATAATCAACATTTTCTGAGTGGCATTAAGCGTAATATCGTTAGCTACAAAAGGGGTATCACTGGCGTTTTCCACAATGGGGTGGCGGCCTTGCTGGATGGTTATTTCTTTATTGTCACTTAACGTTGGCTGATTAAAGTTAAGCGTGTTCGCGCGTTCAGCAAAATTTGTCAACAGATCGATTTCGGCCAGCGCTTCAGCACAAGATTGAAGTGAGCTGATGTGAGGCGCAAAACCTAAAAGGAGTTCGTTATACAATTCTTTTTCATAGGCTAACGCCTGTTCTCTGGCATGGAGAACTTTTTCTTCAAACTCTTTTAGTTCGGGAGTGATGTAACGTTCAACATTTTTTAATGTCTGTTTTCTAATGAAGTAATGAGGTACCTTATCAGCTTGAGAACGAGGAACTTCAATGTAGTAGCCGTGTACCCGGTTGTAATTAAGTTTTAAGGTATTAATCTGGCTGGTCTCGCGCTCTTTTTCCTCAAGGTCTAATAAGAATTGATCGGCATTACTGCTAATGCTTTTTAGCGCATCTAATTTTTCGCTATAACCACTCGCAATGACACCCCCATCGCGAATTAAAACAGGCGGGTTATCAATAATTGCCTTAGTTAATAAGTGAGCCAAGGGCTGATGTTCGCCAGTTTGCAGTCGTAATGTCTTTAAACGAGGCGCATTTAAATTAACAAGGATAGATTGAATGGAAGGAAGTGCGTAAAGCGTGTCTCGCAAAACAATAAGATCACGTGGTCTTGCGGTTAAAAGAGCCATTCGACTGGTGATGCGTTCAATATCGCCGACTGATTTGAGTGCCGTTTGTAGAGCCTCAGTAACACTGGGTGATTGTAGCTGCTCAATGGCAAGGTAACGGTGTTTGATGATTTCCTGGCGTTGTAAGGGCAAATGAATCCAACGTTTCAGTAGCCGTGTTCCCATCGTTGTCTTGCAGCGATTGAGTAAGCCAAATAAGGTATAGTTAATGTTCCCTGAGGGGTGATAATCCAGTTCAAGGTGTTGCCTGGTGGCAGCATTAAGTGAAATATAATCGGCTTGTTGAACGACTTTAATGGATTGTAAATGAGGCAGCGCAGACTGATGTGTATCCTTAAGATAATGTAATAATGCGCCTGCAGCGCTGATCGCCAGCAGCATATGCTGGCAGCCAAAACCTTGAAGGTCTTTTGTTCCAAATTGTTTGTTTAAAAGTCGAGTGGCTGTTTGGTAGTCAAAGTGCCAATCGGCTAATAAATAAAGACTTTTTTGTGTGTTCAACAATGAAGAAAGTTGGCTATCTTCACTGACCAGTGTTTCTGCGGGATTAATGCGAGCCAATTCAGTTTGTAAGGTCGATGCCTTATCCATTTCTTGAAGTAAAAAACGTCCACTGGCCAGATCAATAGTCGCCAGTCCAAATTGATTTTTTTGTTGGAAGACTGCGCACAATAAGCTATCGCTATGTGCATCCAGCAAAGCATCTTCAGTTAATGTGCCGGGTGTAATAACGCGCACAACTTTGCGTTCGACGGGGCCTTTTGATGTGGCCGGGTCGCCAATTTGTTCACAGATAGCAATTGATTCGTTGGCTTTCAGCAGTTTAGCTAAGTAACCATCCGCTGCATGGTGGGGGATGCCGGCCATCTGAACAGGCTTACCATCAATTTGGCCGCGACTGGTTAATGTAATCCCTAATATAGAAGAGGCTTTAATGGCATCCTCAAGAAACAGCTCATAAAAATCTCCCATGCGGTAGAATAAAAGGGTGTCCGGGTGCTCTTCTTTGATGCGCAGGTATTGCTGCATCATGGGAGTTGTTGTGGGTTTTATAACGACGTTTTTTGGCATTCGGTTAGTTTAACAACCTGACTGGTTTTCGGTAAAATTTATTCATATATTAAGAGGCTGATGAATGAACGAATCAATCGATAAAGAGATTAGCTTGTTAGCACAAAGCTTGGCAGGTTTGCTAATAAATCAAGGTAAAACGGTGGCAGTTGCTGAATCTTGTACCGGTGGCTGGCTAGCAAAAATATTGACGGATTTATCGGGTAGTAGCACTTGGTTTTTAGGTGGCGTGGTCAGTTACAGCAATGATGCTAAACGCAATGTGCTTCATGTAAAAAAAGCTTGTCTGGAGCAGTTTGGTGCGGTTAGTCAAGAAGTGGCCGAGCAAATGGCCGATGGGGTGAAAAAAGCGTTTAACTCATCAATTTCGGTTTCAATAACTGGCATTGCGGGGCCATCGGGTGGTACGGTTGATAAACCGGTGGGCCTAGTGTGGTTTGCGGTTACAACACTCAAAGGTGATGTCGTGTCGATGACGAAAACCTATACAGGTAGTCGGCAGCAAGTCAGACAACAGGCCTTGCTCACAGCGCTTGAACTCTTGATTGATAATTTGGAAAAATAAGCAGTCATAAAACAGTGATTTCATTATGTGCTTATCCCGAGTATGTGTGATAATTTGGGATTATTGACGATAACCCGCTTTTACAGGGAGTAGAGGCATTTGAGAGGATAAAAAATGGATGAAAACAAGAAAAAAGCATTAAGCGCAGCGTTATTACAAATCGAGAAGCAATTTGGCAAAGGCTCGGTGATGCGTATGGGCGATGGTTCAAGTATTCCTGATATTGAAGCGTATTCAACTGGCTCTATTGCCTTGGATGTTGCGTTAGGTGTCGGCGGTTTGCCGCGTGGGCGCATTGTTGAAATATACGGCCCAGAATCCTCTGGTAAAACGACGTTGACATTAGAAACTATTGCGCAATGTCAAAAAGCAGGCGGTACGGCCGCGTTTGTTGATGCGGAACATGCTTTAGATCCCATTTATGCGGATAAAATTGGCGTCAATATGGATGAATTATTGGTTTCTCAACCCGATACAGGTGAACAAGCGCTGGAAATCGTTGATATGTTGGTACGTTCAGGTGCTGTTGATATGGTAGTGGTTGATTCAGTGGCTGCACTAACGCCAAAAGCTGAAATTGAGGGGGAAATGGGCGATCACCATGTCGGTCTTCAAGCACGTTTAATGTCTCAGGCATTAAGGAAATTAACCGGTAATATTAAGCGGTCTAATACGTTGGTTGTTTTCATTAACCAAATTCGAATGAAAATTGGTGTCATGTTTGGTAACCCGGAAACAACAACGGGGGGCAATGCGCTGAAATTCTATTCGTCTGTACGTCTCGATATTCGTCGTACGGGAGCGATTAAAAAAGGCGATGAAATTTTGGGGAATGATACACGCGTAAAGGTCGTGAAAAACAAAGTCGCTCCGCCCTTTAAGCAAGCCATGTTTGAAATTTTATATGGCGAAGGGATTTCTCGTGAAGGAGAATTAATTGATCTTGGGGTGAGTTTGGATTTGGTTGAAAAAGCGGGCTCTTGGTATAGCTATGAAGGCTCCAAAATAGGTCAAGGTAAAGATAATGCAAAGGGCTTCTTCAAAGAAAACCCGGATAAAGCCGCTGAATTAGAGGCCAATATCAGGGTTGCTTTGTTACCTAAAAAAGAAGCTGCCACGAACGCCGATGTACAGGGTGATGAAGCCTGAGTGAAGAGAAAAAAAATGAAGGGCCTGGTTTAAGAGCAAGTTGCTTAGCTATGTTGGCCAGGCGCGAACATAGCCAGCTGGAATTGACGCAGAAATTAACACAAAAAGGCTTTCAAGAACGAGATATTGAACTGCTGTTGGAAGAATTTGTTCAGTTAGGTTGGCAAAGTGACCAACGTTTTGCAGAAAGCTATAGCCGCTCTCGGGTCCATAAGGGGTTTGGACCAGTACGCATACAATACGAGTTAAAAGAACGAGGCGTAGAGATAGATGTGCATCATGTATTTGATGAGCAACCTGATTGGCAGGCGTTGCTACACGAATTGAATATCAAAAAATACGGTGGATTGGCACCAGTGGACATGAAAGAGCGCGCAAAACGAATGCGCTTTTTTCAACATAAAGGGTTTACACACGACATGATCAGGCAACTGTTTAATCAGTTGTCTAAAGACAGGTTTTAACGAGATGAAAAATTTAAGTAGCGCTGAAATTAGATCAGCTTTTTTGACATACTTTGAAAAGAGAGGCCATCAAATCGTGCCTTCTAGCTCGTTAGTACCGGGTAATGACCCGACCTTGCTATTTACAAATGCGGGGATGGTTCAGTTTAAAGATGTTTTCCTTGGCCAAGAAACGCGCCCATACACAACAGCAACCTCGTCGCAGCGTTGTGTCAGAGCGGGCGGAAAACATAATGACCTTGAGAATGTCGGTTATACAGCTCGTCACCATACTTTTTTCGAAATGTTGGGGAATTTTAGTTTTGGTGATTATTTTAAACGCGACGCGATAAAATATGCATGGGAGTTCCTGGTAAAAGAATTGGGTATTCCGGCCGAGAAGCTCTGGGTCACCGTTTATGATGAAGACCCAGAAGCTGCCGACATATGGCTTAATGAGATCGGTGTTGATGCTGCTCGCTTATCTCGAATTGGAGCAAAAGATAACTTCTGGTCAATGGGTGACACAGGCCCGTGTGGCCCTTGTTCAGAAATATTTTATGATCACGGGGACAGCGTATCAGGCGGCCCACCTGGTACACCTGAGGAAGATGGCGATCGCTATGTTGAAATTTGGAATCTGGTTTTCATGCAGTATAACCGTGATGAAAAAGGAGAATTGACCCCGCTTCCCAAACCCTCTGTTGATACCGGCATGGGCCTTGAGCGTGTTGCGGCTGTTTTGCAAGGTGTCCATAACAATTATGATATTGAACTATTTCAGGCCTTAATTAAACACGTTGCGAAATTGACGGGTACGAGTGACCTCACGCATACCTCGCTACGGGTATTAGCAGACCATATCCGTTCTTGTGCCTTCCTGATTGTTGATGGTGTACAGCCCTCAAATGAAGGGCGCGGTTATGTACTTAGACGGATTATTCGCCGAGCAATTCGTCACGGTTATAAGTTGGAAATGAAAGGTGTATTTTTTCATCAATTGGTCAAGCCCTTGGCGGATCAAATGGGCGATGCGTACCCAGAGTTAGTGGCGAAAGTAGAAATGGTGAGTAATATTTTGCTAAAAGAAGAGCAACGTTTTGCAGAAACTTTAGAGCAAGGCATGAAGCTTCTACAAGAGGGGGCGCAGTCACTTAAAGATCATGTAATTACCGGTGAGATAGCCTTTAAACTCTATGATACGTATGGCTTTCCCATTGATTTGACGGCTGATTATGCCAGAGAAAATAACCTAACGGTTGATCTGGACGGTTTTGAAAAAGCGATGGATGCTCAACGCGAGCGTGCTCGTTCTTCAAGCTCTTTTGCGACGGCTCAGTCAGCACTGCCGACAGTAGATTTCAGCACAGAATTTACCGGCTATGAGTCTCTTCAATCGGAGGCTAACTTACAAGCTATCTACAAAGACGGTGAAGAAATGTCGGTCATTCGAGAAGGGGATAAGGCTTACTTAGTTTTAGATAAAACGCCTTTTTATGCAGAATCCGGTGGACAGGTCGGTGATCAGGGCGTGATTTCGACGCCAACGGCCGTTTTTAATGTGTCGGATGTGCAAAAAGAAGGAGAGGCTTATTTCCATATCGGTCGAGTTGCTAGTGGCGAATTTCAACAGCAGCAAAACGTGATAGCAACAGTAGACGAGGGTCAACGACAAGCCACAGCATTAAACCATTCAGCGACTCATCTATTGCACGCCGCGCTAAGAGACGTACTCGGTGATCATGTCACACAAAAAGGCTCATTAGTCAGTGCAGAAAGGCTGCGTTTTGACTTCAGCCATTTCGAGCCGATTTCAAGTGAGCAATTGCAAGACATTGAACGGTTAGTGAATGCGCAAATCAGGTTAAATGTTGATGTAGAAACACAAATAACAGATCCTGAAACAGCGGTTGCCAATGGCGCAATGGCTTTGTTTGGTGAAAAATACGGTGACAAAGTTCGTGTGCTGAAAATGGGCGCGTTTTCGACAGAGCTTTGTGGTGGAACACATGCTAATCGTGTTGGCGATATTGGTTTAATAAAAATTCTATCAGAAACGGGAATTGCCTCTGGTGTTCGCCGTATTGAAGCGGTGGCTGGAGAAGGCGCTTTAAAATGGGTAGAGCAAAGTGAACATTTACTACAAAAAATCAGTAAATTAGTAAAAGGAAACCGTGATTCCGCCGTTGATAAGGTGGCGCAAATTCAAGATAAAAACAAAACGCTTGAAAAAGAATTAGAGCAATTAAAAGCCCAATTAGCGAAAGCAGCCAGTGGTGACTTGCTAAGCCAGGCAGTACAAATTGACGGGTTGAATGTTTTAGCGGCCAACATCGAAGGCAGTGATGGCAAAGCCTTGCGGGACTTAGTCGATCAGCTCAAAGATAAACTTGGTGAGGCGGCGATCGTTTTGTCCACGGTCAATAATGGCAAAGTGATATTGATCGCAGGCGTTTCTAAAAGTCAAACTAACCGAATTAAGGCTGGTGAGTTAGTTAATTCTGTCGCCGTACAGGTTGGTGGGAAAGGCGGCGGTCGACCGGATATGGCGCAAGCAGGGGGTGATAATCCAGCGGCATTGGTTGACGCGCTAAAATCAGTTCCAAACTGGGTTACAGCAAAATTAAGTGAAACCAACCGCTAGAATTTCTTGACGCGGGGTCACCCTTTTCATTAATCGCTGTTAGCAATAACTAACGTAATAAATTAAGAAGAAACTATGAGTTTACATGTACACAAATACGGCGGTACATCCGTAGGTACGGCTGAAAAAATCCAGAATGTAGCTAAAAAATTAGTCAAAGAAAGGCAGGCCAGTGGACATGATTTGGTCGTAGTGGTTTCGGCCATGAGCGGAGAAACAAACCGCATGACCGAGTTAGCTAATCAAATGCAACAGCTCCCGTCAAAGAAGCAAATGGATGTTCTATTATCGACTGGAGAGCAAGTTACCATAGCGTTACTTTGCATGGCACTTGAAGAGCTGGGTATGCAAGCGGTGTCTTACACGGGGTGGCAAGTAAAAATCCTGACGGATGATTCACATGGTAAAGCGCGAATTGAAGAAATACAGACTGATAAAATACGAGCTGATTTAGAGGCGAATAAAATAGTCGTTGTAGCGGGTTTTCAAGGCGTCACGTCCGATGGTGCGATAACAACCTTGGGCCGTGGAGGCTCAGATACCACAGCAGTTGCTTTAGCCGCTGCTTTAAAAGCAGACGAATGCAGAATCTACACCGATGTTGACGGTGTTTATACAACAGACCCAAGAGTAGAGCCAAAAGCTAAAAGGCTGAATAAAATCACCTTTGAAGAAATGTTGGAAATGGCCAGCTTGGGTTCAAAAATTTTACAAATTCGTTCAGTCGAGTTTGCAGGAAAATACAATGTTCCATTGCGTGTTTTATCAACATTTGAGGATGGGGAAGGCACGTTAATAACATACGAGGATGAAGAAATGGAAAAAGCATTAATTTCAGGTATTGCGTTTAACCGAGATGAAGCAAAAGTTACCTTATCAGGTGTACCTGATATGCCAGGCGTTGCCTCGGCTATTTTGAAACCAATTTCTGACGCAAATATTGAAATTGACATGATTGTTCAAAACATTGCGGAAGATCAAACGACCGATTTTACCTTCACGGTTCATAGAAATGATTATGAGAAAACGATGCAAATTTTGCAGGATATTTGCATTGAATTGGGCGCATCAAAAGTTGATGGCGACAATAAAATAGTCAAAGTGTCTATTGTGGGTGTCGGCATGCGCTCACACGCTGGAATCGCCAGCCAAATGTTTAGCGCTTTGGCCGATGAAGGCATTAATATTCGGATGATTTCAACGTCAGAAATTAAAATTTCTGTCGTGGTTGACGAAAAATATTTAGAATTGGCCGTTCGTACACTACACGAATCTTTTGGCTTATCTGATGCATAATCGGTGCCTGATGGCTTTTTGAGTTTGAAGAGCTATGGTAGAATATCGCCAACAATAATAAAAAAATACAATGGTTGGCAACGCTTCTGTTATTGAAGCAAAAGGAGTTATTATGCTTATATTAACGCGTAAAGTTGGAGAGTCCCTTGTTATTGGCGATGATGTGTCTATCGTCGTGCTTGGGGTGAAAGGAAATCAGGTTAGAATTGGAGTGGACGCACCTAAAAGCGTTTCTGTTCATCGAGAAGAAATTTATAATAAAATTCAAGATGAAAAAGATCTAAACGGTAATAGATAACCTTTAATAAATTTCGGAGAGATGGCCGAGCGGCTGAAGGCGCTCCCCTGCTAAGGGAGTATGGGTTTTATAGTCCATCGAGGGTTCGAATCCCTCTCTCTCCGCCATTAAAGACCAACAAACCCCGATTTTCTTTTTGATGAATTGAGCAGCAATGCTTTTTATTTTCGGCAGGGGTGTTTTTTGAAAACTGCCCTCCGCTTTTTTAATGATATGCTTTTGTAGAGACTCCCTTAAAAGCAAAGTTGTTTTTCTTATGTCAAGTGTCATTGACAGGGTTATCTCGGTTTATGCTTTTCTTCTTTTGTTAAGCATATTCTTGCGTGACTGTTCAGACTCATGATGACTTCTTAGATTGTCATTCAAGGGATTTTTTTCTAAGACTTAATGTTTTAAACGTTATCGTTAAAAATAATTAAGATCAAAGATATTAAATCGTTAATTCAAAATTATTTAACATATTCGCTCACCCTGAATTAACTTTTTTTTACATGGAATGGATCCGGTTTTCGGGGTTTTATATCAATTCAATGAATAGCCCCAGTCGATATTGAAAGGGGCTGTATGAAAATATACTGTACGCAAAGTGCTGGGTGAAGTACGCTTAGCGCTTATATCGGAAAACAGTGCAGGTTTTGAGGCGCGTCCAAAAAAGCCTCGCAAGATTTTCAGTTTCTCAAGGGTATGTATATGAATAAAGTATGGGCAAGTTTACTAAGGCCTAAGGCGTGGATTTCAGCAGGGTTATTAATTACGTTTTTAATGAGCTTCTTTTCACTTGGTTTTTTAGATTACCTCCAGCCAATGAAAACGTTTCTAGATTCAGACGATTTATCTTTCAAAATTGGGACAACACGTTTTTCAGTGTACCTGTTGATTAAGGCCACTGTCATAGTCGTGCTGGTCTTTTGGATAACTGGTATTCTTTCTGAGTTTGGCGAAAACCGAATAAAAAAAATTAGGGGGATTAAAGCCAGCAATAAAGCGCTTATTGTCAAGGCCTTCCAAATTCTTATTTATTTCATTGCCTTTATTATAGGCCTTGATGTTCTTGGGATTGATTTAACAACACTGGCTATATTCAGTGGTGCAATTGGTATCGGTATTGGTTTTGGCTTACAGAAAATAACATCTAATTTTATCAGTGGATTGATTTTGCTGTTTGAAAAGTCGGTAGAAAATGATGATTTAGTGGAACTTACAGATGGCACTTATGGCTATATTCGACATACAAGTGCCCGTTATACGTTGATAGAAACTTTTGAGGGAAAAGAAATTATGATTCCTAACGAAGATTTTATAACTAATCGTGTAACAAACTGGACCTATACTAATAGTAAAGGCCGTGTGGCCATTAATATTGGTGTATCTTATGAGTCGGACATTGAGAAAGCGATGGAGCTGATTTTAGAGGCGGCGAAAGAGCATCCGCGCTGTGTTGATGAGCCTTCTCCAAGCTGTTATCTTGAGGAATTTGCCGATAGTTCAGTTAACTTTATTTTGTTTTTCTGGCTTGCCGATGTGACAGAGGGAAGATTTGAGCCAAGAAGTGATGTTTTGCGAAGTATTTGGAAGAAATTCAAAGAAAATAATATAGTTATTCCATATCCTCAACGTGACCTACATATCAAAAATCCGGAGGCACTGCAATGAATGAAAATATTTTATTGGCCTATAGCCTCGATGGAAAAGGGAGTGGTGAATCTCTCGACGAAGATGCTCTTTCTGCACAGCTTAAAGAAGATAAACTGTTGTGGGTGCACATGGATGTTAACCACATTGATACCTTATCATGGTTGGAAGAAAAACTTGATTATCTCGATCGGTTTGTTGTTGATGCATTGCTGGCAGAAGAAACACGCCCGCGGATGATGCAACTTGATAACGGTATCCTACTGATTTTACGAGGTGTAAATCTCAACAAAGATGCTGATCCAGAAGATATGGTATCTATCAGGTTATGGATAGAAGAGCATCGAATCATCAGCTTGCGTAAACGTAAACTTAAAGCAATATCGGATATTTCAGAAAAGATCAACTCAGGCAAGGGCCCTAAAAATGCAGGTCAGTTTGTCTCTATGCTGACATCGCGGTTATTTGAAAGCATGGAGCCGGTCTTAAGTGCCTTGGATGAGACAACAGATAGTATTGAAGAAAAAGTGTTAGAAGCCGTCGATATTTCATTACGGCAGGGAATAGTAGATGTCCGTAAGCAAGCGATCATGTTTCATCGCTATATGTCGCCACAACGTGATGCTATCAGGCAGTTGTGTATGAGCGATTTAGAGTGGTTAGGTGATACGCATAAACATCACCTTCAAGAAGCTCATAACCATGTAACACGTTATATAGAAGATTTAGCGGCGATACGTGAACGAGCTCAAGTTGTAAAAGATGAATTGACTAATATGCTGGCTGATCGGATGAATAAAAACATGTACATCCTGTCCATTATCGCAGCATTTTTTCTACCGTTAGGCTTTCTGACTGGGTTGTTGGGTATTAATGTAAGTGGCATCCCCGGGGCGGATTATGCAGATGCCTTTTATATCTTCTGTGGCATTTTAGTTGGCATTGTGGGAATACAAATTTTGCTTTTTAAGAAAATGAAGTGGTTCTGATATGCATATGGAGCCCTTTATGCCGGTGTTATTTGCTATCGCGTTTGTGACGCTGGTCACCGGCATGATTTTAAAGCGTTTCAAACAACCTCATGTCATAGCTTATCTTTTGGTAGGCGTCATATTAGGGCCATCTGGCTTAGCTGTTATTGCAGATAAAGACTGGGTGGGACAACTGGGTTCTATTGGCGTTGTACTATTGCTTTTTTTTGTTGGTATGGAGGTTTCGCCCAAAAGGTTGGCAGCTAATTGGAAGTTGCCCGTTATAGGTACGTTGCTTCAAATAATGGTGAGCGTTTTATTTGTAGCGATTATGGGGTATTTTCTTGACTGGCCATTTCCACGAATTGTCTTACTGGGCTTTGTTATTAGCCTGAGTAGTACGGCAGTGGTGATTAAGTTATTGCAGGACTGGAAAGAGCTGGATACGCGCATCGGTCAAGATGTTCTTGGTATACTTCTTATACAAGATTTGGCTATAGTGCCCATGATGATTAGTATTGGTTTACTGGGTGGAGAGGAGTTTTCACCAACAGTTTTGATACTGCAACTGGTCGGAGGGAGTGCCATCATTGCTTTGGCTATTTGGGTATCCGTTAAAGACAGGATCATTTTATCTTGGTTAAAGAAGATAGCTGACGACAAAGAAATGCAGCTTTTTGCAGCGCTTGGTATATGTTTTGGCATGTCATTTCTAACCGGAGTTTTACAGCTTTCTACTGCATTAGGAGCCTTTGTTTCTGGTATTGTCGTCTCTTCGGCAAGGGAAACAGAATGGGTTTATAAGAGCCTCGATTCTTTACGTGTCATTTTTATTGCCCTGTTCTTTCTTTCTATTGGCATGTTGATAGACCTGTCTTTTGTTCAAAAAAATATTGTCGAAGTTGGATTACTGGTGATTGCCGTGATGGTAAGCAATACAATGATTAATGCAATAATTATCTATTTGTTTGCAAAAGAATGGCGACCTTCTTTTTATGCTGGAGCGATGTTATCTCAGGTGGGGGAGTTCAGTTTTGTACTTGCAGCTATTGGGCTAAATACAGGAATTATTAATGATTACGGATACCAAACAACGATCGCTGTTATCGCTCTTTCGCTGTTTTTAAGCCCGATATTTATCATGGTTACAAAACACATTGTCAGCAATACGCTAAAACAAGACACCTATTCATAATAGCTAAACTGGTCATTCAGATGAGTAAAATAGAAGTAGCCAAAGGCGAACGTAAGAAATTCAACCTTAATGTTGCACGTCTTTATGATTTTACTGAGATGAATATCCCGGTAGAGGTTATATGCGGCAAAAAGGAGGGGCCGCGTTTGTTTATCAGTGCGGCGATTCACGGTGATGAAATTAATGGCGTGGAAATTATAAAACGTCTGTTAAATCATAAAGCATTGAAGAATATTTGCGGTACATTATACGCGGTGCCGATTGTTAATGTATTTGGCTATAATAACAAATCACGCTACTTGCCTGATCGTAGAGATTTAAATCGCCATTTTCCTGGCTCCCAGAATGGTTCGCTGGCGGGGCAACTTGCTTATACCTTCATGTCAGAAATTGTAAAGCATTGTACACACGGAATTGACCTGCATACGGGTGCTATTCACCGTTCAAACCTGCCCCAAATCCGGGCTGATCTTGATGATGCTGAAACCAATAAGTTGGCACACGCCTTTAATGTACCAGTGATGATTAATTCTAAACTGCCGGATGGATCGTTGAGAGAGGCGGCGAGAGCGTTAAAAATACCCATGCTTTTATTTGAAGGAGGTGAAGCACTTCGGCATGATGAACATGTAATACGCTCTGGGCTCAACGGCATTCTAACCCTAATGGATGAGATTGGAATGATCTCATTCAAAGGTAAAAAAGCAGAAGATGAAAAACTCTTTATTGCTCTTTCAAGTACATGGGTCCGAGCTCCCCAGAGTGGTAGTTTGAGGCAACTGAAACATATTGGTCATCGTGTGCAAAAAGATCAAATTTTAGGGTATATTTCGGATCCTTTTGGCAGCCAAAAAGTCGCTATAAAAGCGAGTTGCACTGGTATCATCATCGGAGCTGTAACAATGCCGCTGCTAAATAAAGGCGATGCCGTATTTCATATTGCTTCTTTTGATAATTCAAAGGACGTTAAAGAACAGGTTGATGATTTTCTGGATGAGAAAATAGGGCCATAAACAATTAATATTAATGGAAATCATTATGACGGAAAAAATTATTATCGGAAAAGAAGAATGGTGTAGCTTGTCAGAATTAGGCTTGCCAGCTATAAAAGCTCGGGTTGATTCAGGGGCTAAAACTTCTTCTTTGCACGCTTTCAATATTCATATGTTTGATGAAGATGGCAAACGCTATGTCCATTTCGACATTCACCCCATACAAAATGATCGTAAGACAATCCAAAGTTGTCGTGGTTTGGTGGTAGATAAGCGTGAAGTTAAAAGTTCCAGTGGCGACAAAGAACAGCGCCCTGTCATCAAGACGCCGATCACACTCGGAAGTGAAACATGGGAAATTGAAATCACACTGACGAACCGCGATTCCATGGGGTATCGTATGCTCATTGGTCGAGAAGCAATGAGCAACCGTGTATTGATTGATCCTGATAGTTCGCTTTGCCTGGGAACTGTATCTGATGAAGATGTGAAAGGACATTACAATGCTGCCACGCTTAAAAAAGACGGGTTACGTATTTTGGTATTGGCTAGTAACCCAGAATTATATTCTAATAAGCGGCTCATTGAAGCTGGTGAAGAACGTGGGCATGAAATACGTTTTGTTAATATTAGTCAGTGTTATATGAATATCAGTTCGAAAAACCCTGAGGTTCATTATCGTGGCGGGCAATTGTTGGATGGCATAGACGCGGTTATTCCACGTATCAAACCGTCCATGACGTTCTATGGTTGCGCGCTAGCAAGACAGTTTCAATCTACGGGGGCTTATTGTTTGAATGATGCTGTGTCCATTTCTCGATCCAGAGATAAACTACGTTCCTTGCAATTGTTATCAGATCAAAGAGTTCCTATGCCTACGACGGGTTTTGCAAATTCACCAATGGACACGTCGGATATTATAAAAATGGTAGGAGGAGCGCCATTAGTTATAAAGCTTTTGGAGGGGACACAAGGGAAAGGCGTAGTCTTGGCTGAAACAAGCAAAGCGGCCGGGAGCGTCATCAACGCTTTTAAGAGCCTTCGTGCTAACATCCTTGTGCAAGAGTTTATTAGAGAAGCGAATGGGAAGGATATTCGATGTTTTGTGATTGATGGGAAGGTTGTTGGCTCTATTCAGCGCGAGGCTGCTGCCGGGGAGTTCAGAGCAAACTTACACTTAGGTGGTTCAGCTAGTGCAGTTAAAATTACTGCTGATGAACGAAAAATTGCCATTCAGGCCGCTAAAATAATGGGTTTACATGTGGCAGGCGTTGATATAATTCGTTCTAAGTCTGGACCAAAAGTATTGGAAATTAATTCTTCCCCTGGCTTAGAGGGAATTGAAAATATTACTGAAAAGGATATTGCAGGATTAATGATCGAATGTATTGAGAAAAAGGTTAGGGCAGCAAAGGCTAAAATGTCAAAATAACGCTATTCTGCTCTTTTGCTAAAGAAAAGCTGAGTTTTTGACTGTTTTTCCTTGACCTTTAGAGTAGTCTGAATACAATAGCCTCCCTAATGCGCCTGTAGCTCAGCTGGATAGAGTACTCGGCTACGAACCGAGCGGTCGGGCGTTCGAATCGCTCCAGGCGCGCCATACAAGAAACCCTCCTTCGGAGGGTTTTTTTATCTTTATTCTTCACGAAACATGCTGAATTGATGAGGGTTTCTTCACCTTATTCTTTACATTAAATGCTAACGGCTTGATATAAAAAACATTTTTCATTAGGCTTCAGGTTAAAAAAACCACTATATATAGATAAATAAAAAATAATCAACACAGTATCTTGTGTCTTGTTGTATTTTCTTATAACCTAGCCATTCAGAGATGTTAAGGACAAAATCTTAAAGAATTAAACAAGGGGACGCGGAAAATATATGAAAACAGTCAATTTAAAAGTCATTAAAGACAATCAATCAGAAATAGAATTTCAAGCAGCGTCTTTAGATATTTGGGATAAAAAATATTGTTTAAAAAAACAAGATGGGTCAGCCGTAGATGCCAATATCGAAGAAACGTATCAACGTGTTGCAAAGGCGCTAGCAGATGTTGAAGAAACAGATGACAAAAAAGAATATTGGCAAGATCAATTTTTATGGGCTTTAAAACACGGCGCGATTCCTGCGGGCCGTATTATTTCCAATGCCGGTGCGAGTGCCTATAAACCTGCAACATCAACCATTAACTGCACGGTGTCAGGTTCTGTGTCTGATTCAATGGATGATATTCTTGGTAAAACACATGAAGCGGGTTTAACGCTTAAAGCGGGCTGTGGCATTGGCTATGAATTTTCAACATTACGTCCAAAAGGGGCCTATGTATCAGGTGCCGGTGCAAATACCTCGGGACCTCTATCGTTTATGGATATCTTTGATAAGATGTGCTTTACCGTTTCCTCTGCGGGTGGTCGCCGAGGTGCGCAGATGGCAACGTTTGATGTGGCCCACCCAGATGTTCGCGATTTTGTTCGTGTAAAACGCGAAGATGGGCGTTTACGACAATTTAACTTATCGTTATTGATTACCGAAGATTTTGTTCAGGCGGTAAAAGACGATGCAGATTGGCCCTTGGTTTTCCCGTTGTCTGAAAAAGAAATCGCATCCGGTGAGATTGATTTAAACGATACAAACAACGTGCTTTGGCGTGAGTGGCCTATAACCGAAGGTTATCAGGTTAATGAAGTGGGCTTAGTTGCTTGTCGAATTTACAATCGAGTCAAAGCAAAACGCTTGTGGGAAACGATTATGGCGTCTACGTATGATTACGCTGAGCCTGGCTTCATCCTTATTGATAAAGTCAATGAGATGAATAATAACTGGTTCTGCGAAAACATTCGTGCAACCAATCCGTGTGGTGAGCAACCGCTGCCGCCGTATGGGTCTTGTCTGTTAGGTTCGATAAATTTAACGAAATTTGTCATAGACCCTTTTACCTCTCATGCCAGTTTCGATTGGGATAAATTTCGGCAAACCGTTGGTATATTCACGCGTATGTTGGATAACGTTGTCGAGATCAATGGCTTGCCACTAGAGGGTCAACGTGAAGCAATTGAACACAAACGTCGTCATGGTATGGGCTTTTTAGGTTTAGGTTCAACACTCACCATGATGGGGATTGAATATGGTGGAGAAGAATCAGTTAAATTCACTGAAGAAGTCAGTCAACAATTAGCGGTAACGGGTTGGGAAGCCGGTTTGGAACTCGCAAAAGAAAAAGGCCCGGCACCGATCATGGAAGAAGAATTTGAAGTGACCGGAGATATGCTTCGCAAGCGACCAGAAATGGTTGAGGATGGCTACGAAGTGGGCGATAAAGTGAAAGGTCGAATTTTACACGCAAGATACAGCCGCTATATGCAACAAATAGCCAGCGTTGCCCCAGATCTTGTAGAAAAGCTCGCAGAAACAGGCGCACGTTTCACGCACCATAGCTCTATCGCGCCGACGGGTACGATTTCATTGTCGCTAGCCAATAATGCCAGTAACGGCATTGAACCCAGTTTTGCTCATCATTATGCACGTAATGTCATCCGTGAAGGGCGTAACGCAAAAGAAAAAGTGGATGTTTTTTCATTTGAATTATTAGCTTATCGTACCTTAATTAATGAAAGCGCAATGCCGTATTCAGACGTTGCCGAAGAAAAGTTACCCAGCTATTTTGTTACAGCTGAAACAATCACGCCAAAGCAGCATGTCGATATTCAAGCCGCCGCGCAAAAGTGGGTAGACTCTTCTATTTCAAAAACGGCCAATGTACCCACCGAGTTTCCATTTGAAGACTTTAAAGACATTTATTTATACGCACATGAAAAGGGCCTAAAAGGTTGTACAACGTTCCGATTTAATCCAGACGTATTCCAAGGAGTGTTAGTCAAAGAGTCCGACCTTGAAAACACAACGTATCGTTTCAATCTTCAAGACGGCACAACGCTTGAAGTAAAAGGTAATGAAATGATCGAATACGAAGGTGAATCACACACCGCCGCTAATTTGTACGATGCCTTAAAAGAAGGCTATTACGGCAAATTTTAAAAGAGTGGATTTGGAAAAGGAGAATCACAATGTCCCATAAAATCACGCAAAGCATTACCGGTTATGAAGTTGTAAAAGAGGAAGAAAAGGTAGCAGAAACGGTTGCGCCGGTTGAAGAAAAAAGCAACATCATCCAAATGCACGAAAGCCTTAAACGGCCCGAAATGCTTTTAGGTTCAACCTATAAAATCAAAACACCGTTATCTGAACATTCCTTGTATATCACGATTAATGACTTGATCCTAAATCCAGATACTGACCATGAACAACGTCGTCCATTTGAAGTCTTCATCAATTCCAAAAACATGGACCATTTTCAATGGATTGTCGCCTTAACGCGGATTATGTCAGCGGTGTTCAGAAAAGGGGGAGATATTACCTTTTTAGTAGAAGAGCTTCGTTCCGTTTTTGACCCAAGCGGTGGGTATTTCAAAAAAGGCGGTAAATTCATGCCTTCATTAGTGGCGGAAATTGGTGATGTGGTTGAGTCGCATCTGAGAATGATTGGCATGATTCAATCCGAAGAAATCAGTGAGCATCAGCAAAAAATAATGGATGAAAAGCGCGCTCAATTTGAAGCGGAGAAACAAGTTAAATCGCCAGAGCCAGAGAAGGACAGTGCATTTCCAGAAGGGGCTCAACTTTGTCATAAATGTAATACCAAAGCGATGATTCAAATGGATGGTTGCATGACTTGCTTGAATTGCGGCGACAGTAAGTGTGGGTGATGGATAAATCGCGCTTTAGATTGTGTGTGTCGTTGTGATATCCGTAAGAACGGTCACTTTCTATCCAAAAATTGCTTTATTTTGGTCGGCGGCTTTTTATCTTTTTTTGTTCGTTGGCTATCAGGCCCTTTGAACCAAGCATAAAACCTTTGCGGTTAACCTGTAGTACAGAGCGCGATACATTTTCATGACGGTATATCTACTGAGTCGATATTTTTGAGCGCGTACTCCGCTTGAATCGACAAAGTTCTGCTTGTCAGCTCTTTGCGCCCGTTGCTCGGTTAACCCAAACGTATAGCTTTTGGTTGTCAAACCACGTCCACTGACTACATCATTTACTGTGTAGCTATGATCTATAAATTGCCGCACTGCTTTGCTAAGCCGCTCATGTGTGTGTTCTGCATGGGCTATGATGGCGTTTTGATCCATGCCAATCCTCTTCGAAAGTAGTTCCTTTAGATTGTTAGTCAGGCCAGTTAATCGCAAGCTCAGGCATGCTATCGAGGTGGTGATAGTTTAAGAGGTGTGAGAAGTAAAAATGAGAAGAGTGGAACAGTGATTCTAACGTAATTGAGCTAACTAGCTGGGATTTTAATAAAAGTAGTTTTTGGGGCGGGTAAATTATAATTGTCGTGACTATTAGACTTGCCTTTCATCTTGCTGTGGTGTTGTGGCTTCAAGTTATTCAATTTGTGTGCTTTGCCGGTCTAATAATCCAATATCAAGGACAGGAGATGCGTCGATATGTTGAGCGTCCATCATTTGTGCAACTCGCTGTAGTGAAGATATTATCATGGTTTGCTCCCATTCCAGGAGGTCACTAAATTGCGTAGTAAAATGATCTTGAAGTGGGATGGGTGCGTCTTTTAGGGTTTCGGCTGCTAGGTTGGTGAGATAGGCGTGTACCTTGCGCTTGTCCTTTTTGGATCGCTCTCTATAGACCAGTTTTCTTTTTTCTAACCGGTCTAAGATGCTGGTAACCGTTGCTTGGCTTAGACTCATTTGGTTTGCTAGTTCACCAATAGTTATTTCACCTTGGTTTCGTATAGTTTGTAATAGCAAAATTTGTGGAGCGGTTAACCCCGTGGTTTTTGCTAAATGCTTGGAGTGTAAGTCAGTTGCTCTAATGACACGGCGTAGAGCCACTAAAACCTCTTCAATAGAATTCACCAGCACCTCAAAATTATATAAGCAATAAATTCATTATAACTCAAAGTGTTTAGAATACTAAATAATTTACTTGGTATTATTGTTTGTTCAGTTAAGTCCAGAAAGGTGGCGATGAACTGTTGGGATGCTTTTTTGATTAAGAGCTATAAGTTGCTGAAATGCTCTCTAATGGTTATCGATAAGAATTTTTTGTGTGTTGCTTTTTTATGGATTGAGTTCAAATAATACTTAGTGTACAATACTTAGTATTGAAATTAATTTTCTTGGGTAGCGTTGCTCTTCCCTTTATTTTTGGGTTGCTTTGCTTTATCAATTGAAGATTTTTTATGTAGATTACAAACTAATTTTTATCATTTAAGTGTTGTTTTGTTTAAAGTAAAAAGTATCTCATTAAGGCAACCAAGGCTTGATGACGGCATGGATTTGGTTGAGTTGGTTGCGAGTTGCCCGCCGCTGGATGTTAATTCAAGCTATTGCAACTTGCTGCAATGCAGTCATTTTGCACGCACGTCGGTTGCTGCAGAGCAAGATGGTGGTTTGGTTGGGTTTGTCTCTGGCTATATCATTCCTGAAAAGCCTGACACCTTGTTTATTTGGCAAGTTGCAGTTTTAGAAAAGGTTAGGGGGTGCGGCTTGGCATCGCGCATGCTGGATCAAATTTTGACTCGTCATACATGCAATCAAATTCGCTATTTGGAAACCACAATCACAGAAGACAACCAAGCATCCTGGGCTTTGTTCAAACGCTTCGCCAAGACACAGGAAGCAGACTTTCAGGCCTCAGCATGGATGGATAAAGAAAAGCATTTTGCCGGACAACATGACTCCGAAGTACTTGTGCGTATCGGCCCTTTTCAGTCACAGAACTAATTAAAGAGACAGAATATGAAAATTTTTGATGAAATCGAATCCGAAGTTCAAAGCTATGCTCGATCTTTTCCCCGCGTATTCAGTCGCGCACAGGGTGAACATATGTGGGACGAGGATGGCAATCAGTATCTGGATTTTCTGGCCGGGGCCGGAACCCTCAACTACGGGCATAACAACCCGCTTTTTAAAGATAACCTGCTCAACTATATCCAAAAAGACGGCGTTACTCACGGTTTGGACATGCATACCAAGGCTAAAGGTGAGTTTTTGCAGGCCTTTAATGACAAGATATTAAAGCCGCGTAACATGGACTATGTGGTGCAGTTCACCGGACCGACCGGCACCAATGCCGTCGAAGCAGCGATGAAAATTGCACGTAACGTAACCGGCCAGCAAAACATCGTCACCTTCACCAACGGCTTCCATGGCGTCAGCCTGGGTTCGCTGGCTGCAACAGGAAACTCTCATCACCGTGATGCGGCAGGCGTCAGTTTAAGCGGGACACACCGTATGCCCTATGACGGCTATTTGGGGGAGAACATCGACACCACGGAATACCTGGACAAGGTGCTCTCCGATTCCAGTAGCGGCATTAACTCTCCTGCTGCTGTGATTGTCGAAACCGTTCAAGGTGAAGGTGGCATCAATGTCGCCAGTGTAGAGTGGCTGCAAAATCTCCAGGCGGTCTGTAAGAAACACGGTCTATTGCTCATTGTTGATGACATCCAGGCAGGGTGTGGTAGAACGGGTGACTATTTCAGCTTTGAAGAAGCAGGCATTGAACCAGACATCATTACGCTCTCTAAATCTTTAGGAGGTTACGGTTTGCCTTTTGCGGTGGTACTGATGAAGCCAGAACTGGATCAATGGAAGCCCGGAGAACACAACGGCACTTTTCGAGGTAACAATCTAGCGTTTGTGACGGCCAAAGCAGCCATTGAGAATTACTGGTCCGACAAAAACTTCTCAGAAGAAATCAAACGCAAAGGGCGTTACATATCTGAACGCTTAAACAAAATCGTCAGCCAGTATGGTGAAGGCAACTTTACTACCAAAGGGCGAGGTATGTTTCAGGGGATTAATTGTGTTAATGGCGAGATCGCCAGCAAGATCACCAGTCATGCCTTTAAAAAAGGGCTGATTATCGAAACCAGTGGTGCCGATGATCATGTCGTGAAGTTTTTATGCCCATTGATTATTAGTGACGACAATCTGAAAAAAGGCATTGATATTGTCGAATCCGCCATCAGAGAAGTCTGTGCCAATGTCGACGAAATTCCCGAAGAAAAAGTGTATTTCGAAGCAGGCTAAACACTACATTTCATCACATGGAAGATAAGCAGCAAATTCGAATAAGGGCAGGTGAACAAAAATTATTACCCATAGAAAAATCGGCGACCAGCTATCGCTATTGCTGAGTATCAGGGAAGGCTAACTGCGTATCATGTCTTCGGCCAATCGGGTACGAGTCGCACAAGGTGATGAGCTTACTATCCCGGGTGAAGATATAGCTACTCTCACAGCCGAGCAAACCAATGCTTATTGAACTAATAACTTAAACAGTAAGGTAACTTTATGATTGTTAGAACATTGTCAGATGCTAACCAATCCAATCGGAGAGTGGTATCTCCCGATGGAAACTGGGAAAGCACGCGCCTTTTACTGAAGGAAGATCAAATGGGTTTTTCCTTCCATATCACCACCATTTACAAAGATGCTGATTTCCAGATGCACTATCAAAATCACCTGGAGTCTGTGTACTGTGTATCCGGGAAAGGTGAAGTGGAAACCCTCGCAGACGGGAAGAAGTACCCCATTGAGCCTGGCACCATTTACATACTGGACAAACACGACAAACATGTATTGCGCGCATTTGAAGAAATGGTCATGGCCTGTGTTTTTAACCCACCGCTCAATGGCAAAGAAGTCCATAACGCAGAAGGTGCCTACGAGCTGGACGCAGCAACCATTGAAGATTAAGGAATGACACCATGAGAGAAGTTGTATCTAATCAAGCTCCAGATAAGGTATTGGCAAACGAAGTCGATGTATACCCATCGAGAAATGGGCAGCATGCCAAATTGGTAGACAGGCAGGACCCCACCGTTTACGCATCCAAAGAAACACGCCCCCCTATTGAACAGTCTTTGATCGACAGTTACGACAAACAGGGATTTGTCGTGCTGGATAACGTATTTTCTGCTGAAGAAGTAAGCCGCTTTCAACAGGAGCTGGAGCGTCTTAGAACAGATCCCCAGGTAAGAGAGTCTGGTGAAATCATCACCGAACCAAGCAGCAATGACATCCGCTCGGTGTTTCGTGTGCATGAAAATAGTCCTCTGTTTAAATCACTGTCAGCGGATAGACGTTTGGCTGATCTTGCGCGATATCTACTGAACGACGACGTTTATATCCACCAGTCTCGCCTAAACTACAAACCAGGTTTTCGGGGTAAGGAGTTTTATTGGCATTCAGATTTTGAGACCTGGCATGTCGAAGACGGCATGCCGCGCATGCGGGCTCTTAGCATGTCGATAACGCTGACGGAAAATTATGAACACAACGGCCCTTTAATGCTTATTCCAGGCTCACATAAGCAGTATGCCGTGTGTGAAGGGCATACACCTGACAACCACTACCTCGAATCACTCAAAAAGCAAGAGTACGGCGTACCTTCGGACAATTGTCTGGAAGCGTTAGCAGCACAGGGCGGCATTGTGTCAGCTACGAGTAAGCCAGGCAGTGTTATCGTCTTCGATTGTAATGTCATGCACGGCTCTAATGGCAATATCACCCCATTTCCGCGATCAAATGTATTTTTCGTTTACAACGCGATAGGTAACAAAGTAATCCCCCCATTTTGCAATCAAGCACCTCGACCGGAACATATCTGCTCCAGAGACAATATTCATCTGATACCGAGAACAAATGAGCGTGACCGGCATGCATGAAAAAGACAGACTCCAATTGATAGCACTGGTAGAACAGCGAATCAGTGAATTGCAAAAAATCTTGTCTGACAGCCATCCAATCGCGGAAAAAAAGCAGAGCCAGGCAGGTGATGCGGCAGCTAATCTCGATTTGACGATTAATGCACCTGTGGGTGAGAAAATTCTTTCAGAACACAAGATAGAACTTTCACAGCTCACCAAAAATATTGCATGGCTCAAAACTGATGAAGCAGGCGTATGTATTCGATGTGGGTGCGATATCCCAACCGGTCGTTTAAAAGCAGTTTTAACGACTCGCCAGTGTGTGGCCTGTGCCAGTAGTAATGATTAGCCTCAAGGTTTAGAAAAGATTCATGCATACGATTGAAAAGATTGGCGGGACATCGATGAGCGATTATTTGTCGGTGCGAGACAACATCATTAAAAGCAAAAAAAACAACCTTTATCAACGTGTATTTGTAGTCTCTGCCTACGGAGGTGTCACTGACAAATTATTAGAACACAAAAAAAGTGGTCAACCTGGCGTCTATGGTTTATTCGCCAGCAGCATGGAAGATGAAAGCTGGTCAGAAAAACTTGACGAACTGAGTACAGAACTACACCGGATCAACCAAAACCTGTTTGACCAAGGCGAGCTACTTCAGCGAGCCAATCAATTTTTGGATGAAAGATTGGCAAATGCGAGGCAATGCCTGCTGGATTTACAGAGCCTTTGTCAGCATGGTCACTTTGCACTTAAATCTCATCTCGGGACAGTCCGGGAAATGTTGGCCAGTATTGGTGAAGCTCATAGTGCCTGGAATACTGCACAACTTCTACAGCGAGATGGTATCAATGCTTGCTTTGTTGATCTGACAGGGTGGCGGACCGACAAACACCTCCCTCTTGATGAGCGTATTCAAACCGCATTTGCGCATATTGATCTTGATAAGCAGCTACCTATTGTTACCGGATACGCTCATAGTGATACAGGCTTGATGACCTCATTTGACCGTGGCTACAGCGAAATGACTTTCAGCCGATTAGCCGTTCTCACCAAAGCCAAAGAAGCCATTATCCATAAAGAGTTTCACCTGAGTAGCGCAGATCCTAGACTGGTTGGTGAAAACAATGCCGTCCCCATCGGCAGAACCAACTACGATGTAGCCGACCAACTGGCCAATCTTGGCATGGAAGCAATTCATCCCAAAGCAGCCAAAGGATTAAGGCAAAATAATATCCCTCTTCGGGTCAAAAATACTTTTGAGCCAGAGCATGCAGGCACGTTGATTACTGGTGATTACGTCAGCAGCGCACCCTGTGTGGAGATTATTGCTGGTTGCAAGGGCATCTATGCCTTAGAACTGTTTGACCAGGATATGGCAGGTAGCATTCACGACTATGACCAAGAGGTACTGGCAATCATCAAGCGCTTCAAGGCCCATATTATTTCCAAGGATATTAACGCCAACACCTTAACGCATTTTCTGTCGACAAACTTAAAGACGGTGAAACGCATACAATCGGCCGTTGAGAAATGCTTCCCTGACGCTGAACTTAATCAGCAAAAAATTGCAATTGTTTCTGCCGTTGGCAGCGATATGCAAATTCCCGGAATTTTGGCGAAAGCAGTCAAGGCAGTTGCAGATAGCAACATTAGCGTACTGGCCGTACACCAATCAATGCGCCAAGTAGATATGCAGTTTGTGGTGAGAGAAAGTGATTATGATGCAACAGTTAAAAGCTTGCACTCAGTGTTAGTTGAGGTGCATGATCATGGGTGCGCAATATGCCCCGCATAGTTTTCAAACTTGCTTTAGTTCTGCTGTTTTTGCCAGCAGGTTTATGGGCTCAAGATGCTGATCAACGACTGATCAAGGAAAGAATAGAGGATTTAGATAAACCTCTCTACTCGCCCTTTGTAGAGCGATATGTGTTGGATGAGCTTAAGCAGCTCCGCAAAGAACAGGCTAACACCCGGCAAGAGCTCACCCAGCAAATTGTTGACCGAGAGCACAAGTCGGTTGATAGGGCTGTTTCCTATGCAACTGATACGGTGACCTATTTTTTCTATTTGATTGCGGCAGCAAGTTCCGTTTTAGTTTTGCTTGGGTGGAGTTCGATACGGGATATAAAGGAAAGAGTTCATTCATTGGCAGATGAAGAAATTACAAAATTAGTAAGAGAATATGAACAACGGCTTGCAGCCATTGAAGAACAATTATATCAAAAAACGCAACACATTGAGGCGAACAGGGAGGAAATTGAATTAACTCAAGAAATACAATCCCTTTGGCTTAGACTCCAACAGGAGTCGTTGCTGAACAATAAAATTAGCGTGTTGGACGAAATCCTGAAACTTCGCCCTCAAGATTCTGAAGCATTAACGTACAAGGCGGATGTTGTTCTTGAGTTGAAGGAGCCTCAGTGGGCTGTTAATCTGTGCAAACAAGCTTTGGCTGTTGATCCTGATTATTGCTTTGCCCTTTACCAAATGGCATGTGCTCAAGCTTTATTGGGCGTCGAAGATAAAGCTATTTCTTTTTTGAAAAAAGCCATTGACCTGCAGGCGTCTTACGCTATTGAAGCGGAATCAGATATTGCGTTTGAAAATATTAAAGATCATTCAGAATTTTTAGCACTTATTAGCGGATCATCATCTTAAGGAAACAAAATCTCAATGGTGACTAATGGAGCGTATTGATGCTTAAAGATACCAGGCTATATCAGCTAGTTGAACCCATAACAAAAGCCCTCGAAGATAATCGTCAAGCGGATATTCGTCCATTTTTAGATGGGTTGAGTTCGGCAGAAATAGCTCGGTTAATCGATGCTATGCCTAAAGAAACCAGGCAGTTGGTCTGGCCATACGTTTCAACCGAACAGGTGGGCGAGGTGCTGCTAAGCACACATAAAAAATTGCGCCATGAACTGGCAAGGTCTACGCAGGAAAGTATACTGGTCGAAAGCCTGGGGCATATTCAAGTAGATGAGCTGGCCGATCTAGACGACGATCTACCTGCTGAGGTCTTGAATGCCATGTCCATGGTTATGGGTGAACAACAGCGCCAACGCTATGAAACAGTTAAAGATTACCCTGATAATAGTGCTGGCGGACTGATGAATATTGATGCGGCTACTGTACGAGCTGATGTAACACTTAAATCAGTGCAGCGCTATTATCGCAGGCTTCGAGTGCGAGAAGAAGGTTTACCTGAACACCTAGACAGCCTAATGGTCGTCGATCGATGTCATCATTTAGTTGGCATTTTACCTCTTATTACTTTAGTTTCTGCTGACCAGAATGCTGTGGTTGATACAGTGATGCAAAAGGTGCCTTCATCTTTCACTCCATTACAATCAGACGCCGATGTCGCGCGTGTGTTTGCTGACCGGGATCTTTTATCTGCGCCGGTTGTTGACGAAGATAACCATCTGATTGGCAGAATTACCGTAGATGACATTATAGATGTTATGCGCAATCAAGCAGACAAGGAATTGTTGGGCCGAGCAGGGCTGGACAAAAGCGAGTTAATGTTCGGGCCTTTGTTACCCAGTTCTTTACGTCGAGCTTTATGGCTGGGCGTTAATCTGTTGACCGCTTTCATGGCCGCCTGGGTTATCGGATTGTTCGAAGCCTCTATTGAAAAGCTGGTTGCGCTCGCAATATTAATGCCTGTAGTCGCAAGCATGGCAGGAATAGCTGGGAGTCAAACACTTACTGTAGTGACTCGGGGCATTGCATTGGATCAGATTGGGCGAGGAAACTTTGTTAAGTTGTTATACCATGAAATCAGCATTGGACTGATCAATGGTGTTTTCTGGGCTTTGCTCGTTTCTCTGGTAGTTTACCTTTGGTTTGGCAGTTGGAAGCTTGGCATAGTGTTTGGTGCATCGCTATTAATTGGGATACTAACAGGGGCGATATCTGGGGCTATCTTCCCCATTGCTCTTAAGCGTATGAAAATCGACCCTGCATTGGCTGGCGGTGTTTTACTGACAACGGCCACAGATATGATTGGGCTATTCTGCTTTTTGGGGTCAGCCACTTTGATTTTACTTTGAATTCACTTAGCGAAGTATAGTTCTACTTAGGCTGGATTTCATGTCTGCAAGAGTAAAACCAAGCAAAAAGACTTTTTGCCATTTTATTTAGCTGTACTTGTTTGGTCTTTTGTAAATAAGACTTTCATAAGCCCATCAGATATTTTAATTATATCAATAAGTTAGGATGATTTTTCATTTTTAACCTGGATATTTAATTGTTATTTAAGTGAGATCTGTTCGCGTTTGAAAACTATAGATTGCTTTCAAACAAAAACTGAATTTTTTTCAATTCTTTATGAAAAAAGACAGGCTGTTTGATTTAAGGATGAGGATTACTTGTGATAAGGTGGATATTAATTTTATCTAATTGATGTGTATAATTTCTATGCTATAGTCTAGCTCTGGTTCTTGCTTTTCGTAGATTTTACTATATCAATTCTATTAGGTTTTTTCGATTTAAGATTGATCTTCCCCCAGAGTTTTTACCACGGGCTCGATGAGAAATTTCATATTATGCTGCCTACTTAGCAAAGGCACGGGTGATAGATAATTGAGTGAACAGTGAGGCCAGACATGGTTGTAATGATACCGCTTGAGACATTCATTGACTATCTGGCTTGGCATAGCGGGTTTCTCAGCTAACTCAGACAGGAATCGGGCAACCTGATGTCCAGATATAAATGTACTCGCCAGTTATCCGACCATTTCTCGTGAGTAATCATCAACGACATTCAAGTTGCGAAAGCGGCGACCGTTACTGAGTTGGTCTGAAACAAAGTCCATCGATCAACGTTGATTGACCTTACAGGGCAAACTCATCACAAATCTGGGCGTTGTAGTTTTTTCCGTTTCTTGGTACGTACTTGTAAGATTTCTTCGTTATATAAACACTCGGTACGTTTTTTATTGACGACCAAGCCTTCTGGTTTGAGTAAATCATGGAGTATTGGCAAACCATAACGAGGATACTGTATTGTCAGCACTTTAAGGCGTGCTCTTAATGCACCATTTTTATCTGGAATGGGCTTGCATCGATAAGCGGTGCGACTGACCCCTGCAAGACCACATGAGGTTCGTTCACTCAACTGAAAATGGACCTTCAAATGATGAAGGCTTATTTAAGTGCAGCAGGGCTTACCACTTTTTTGAAAGCACATCCTTTATGGCCTAGACTTCTAGTAACTTGTCCGCCAACAGCTTTTAAGCTTGTTGTTTTCTGCTTATAATTCTCGTAGCCGTTTAGCTTCATTAACTTCAAGTCCTGCATATTTGCTGCGCCAGTTGCAGAACGTATCGTTGGATATACCCATACGGCGACAGATGTCGTCGACTTCTACGCCTGCCTCATGTTCTTTGATGACCTTGATGATTTGTTCTTCTAAAGCGTAAATTAACTGGAAATCTCATCGTTGTCATGGTGTTAAATTTGGGAAGAAGGCCATCAGCTGTAGCAATTTCAAAGAAATATCCTAGGTTGGTTTGCATTTTTTGAGTAGAAAAAAGAGGGAAAAGCATCGATGAGCATCAAAACGTTTGGTATTTGGCTATAATGAAAAAAAGGGATGATAAACGATTGATAAAGGTATCGTTAACTAAAAGATAAGGGAATCGTAAGTAATGAACGTCACTGTATTTGGCATAGGCTATGTCGGCTTGGTACAAGCCGCCGTATTATCTGAAGTAGGTCACCATGTTTGTTGTGTTGATGTAGATGAAGGCAAAATAGAAAAACTCAAGCAAGGCATTATCCCCATTTACGAGCCGGGCTTAACGCCTTTAGTAAAATCAAACTTTGAAGCAGGGCGCATAAAATTTACCACCAGCGCGGAAGAAGGCGTTAACTTTGCCGATATTCAATTTATCGCCGTGGGGACACCACCCGATGAAGACGGATCAGCCGATTTAAAATATGTGCTTTCCGTAGCGAATACCATCGCAACACATATGCAAAACCCCAAGATCATTGTCGATAAATCCACCGTACCGGTTGGCACAGCCGATAAAGTAGCCGCCAGTATTCAACACACTTTAACTGCTAAAAATTCAGAACTCAGCTTTTCAGTGGTATCAAACCCAGAATTTTTAAAAGAAGGCTCAGCCGTAGCCGATTGCATGCGCCCGGATCGCATTGTTGTCGGCATACGCCCAGATGATGCCAAACCAGCGATAAAAGAAACCTTCAAAGACTTATACGCACCGTTTAACCGCAACCACGATCGCATTATTTTTATGGATGCACGCAGTGCCGAGTTAACCAAATATGCCGCCAACTGCATGTTAGCTACCAAAGTGAGCTTTATGAACGAAATGGCGAATATTGCCGAAAAAGTAGGGGCAGATATTGAACACGTACGCCAAGGCATTGGCTCCGACTCACGCATTGGCTTTCAGTTTATTTACCCCGGGTGTGGCTATGGCGGCTCATGCTTCCCCAAAGATGTACAAGCACTCAGCAAAACATCCGAAGTTATTGGCTATCAACCGGAATTATTGCACGCAGTAGAAGCCATTAACCAACGCCAAAAAAACAAATTGTTTGACTACATTAATAAACACTTTAAAGGCGAGTTACAAGGCAAAACCATTGCGCTATGGGGGCTATCCTTCAAGCCTAAAACAGACGACATGCGCGAAGCACCCAGCAGAGTGCTTATGGAATCCCTTTGGACAGCCGGAGCAAACGTACAAGCCTTTGACCCAGAAGCCATGGAAGAAACCCAACGGTTATATGGCAGCCGAAATGACTTAGTCTTAATGGGCACAAAAGAGGCCGCCTTAAAAGGGGCCGATGCGTTAGTTATTTGTACCGAATGGCAAAGTTTTAAAGCCCCAGATTTTGACTTAATAAAAATGGAGCTGAACCAACCAGTCATTGTTGATGGTAGGAATTTATTTGATCCTGAGCGGGTGAAAGCAAAGGGGATTGAGTATTATGCGATTGGGCGTGGGTTGTCAGTCGGAGCTTTAAAGTGTTGAACTTATAATTGGTGGTTTACTGGTTTTTTGGTTGAGATTTAGTCAATATGTTTGACGAAATCAGGTGTTTTTTTACTGGAAGGGTAAAAATTATATAGTAATTATTTTGTTGAATCTGACGATCCCCAACCTTCTTGTTGTTCGGTTTCTTGATGTTTATAACGTGGGAGTTTTCTCTAATGAACAGAGAGTTTTTGATCTTATACCACTACTACTTCCTTATGTATGAGAAGGTGCTCTCTGCTTAAATCGGTTTTGTTTTCAGAGATAGCAATTCTGTTTTTTCAGTTTAGTCTATACTTGTTACTACTAATTTTGCAGCGTGTGCAGGCTTAATTTTTTATGACAAATATGAGATTTTTTAGTTAAGTAAAAGGAACTAAATATATGACTTTTCCTAGCAAAGGACGCATTAAGGATCTGCTCTTTCTACCCTTATTGCTGAAGGCGCTGGATATGGTGCTGATATATGCTTCTTTATTTATGCTTACCCTGTTTTTTCCGTATATCGAGTGGGTTTCAGGCTATAAACTTTTAGCATTGTTGTCAATTTTAATTTATTTATTTGCTGCTGAGTCTGTACACCTATACCAATCGTGGAGAGGTGTTGATTTTACATTGCTGGTTAAGCGTGTTCTTATTATATGGTTTGTGACGGTGACTTGCTTGATGATACTGGGATATATAAGTAAGGTTACCGCCGAATATTCTCGAATACTTGTTAGTATTTGGTTTATTTTAGTACCCATTTTATTATTGCTTTGGCGTGCTGTTTTTAAAGGTATACTTAATTATTTTAGAAGTAAAGGGTACAACACTCGACAGGTTGCTGTTCTGGGTGTGAATGGTTTGGCGAACCAACTAATAGGCCATATTGAGAAAACCCAGTCTTTAGGCATGATACTCCAAGGACTTTATGATGATCGTGGTGAAGAGCGTCATGCTCAGTTGGTTTATCCTATCTTAGGTAATACAGATGCACTGGTCAAGAATGCTCAAAGCGGCAAGATTGATCTGATTTATATTACGTTACCCATGAAAGCAGAGGAGCGTATCAAAGAAGTTGTTAATAAGCTAGCGGATACGACAGTAACGGTATATTTAGTGCCTGATCTTTACACATATCAGTTATTTAATGGTTCGTGGACAAACATGGCAGGACACCCTATTATTAGCGTATTTGAATCTCCCTTTTTAGGTCTTAATTCTTATGCTAAGCGAGCACAAGATATTGTTTTATCAATCATTATTTTGACGATAGTTTCTCCTGTAATGCTGGTTATTTCTGCAGGTATAAAATTAACATCGAAAGGCCCTGTATTATTTAAACAACGTCGTTATGGCATCTCAGGCGAAGAAATTACTGTGTGGAAATTTAGGTCAATGACGACACAGGATAACGGTAATAACATTAAACAAGCCACTAAAGATGATGCACGTATTACACCTTTAGGGAGCTTTTTAAGGCGTACCTCTTTAGATGAATTACCGCAGTTTTTTAATGTTTTAATGGGGGATATGTCTATTGTTGGACCGAGGCCTCATGCCGTTGCGCATAACGAATTATATAGGAACCAGATTCGAGGTTATATGCTAAGGCATGCGGTTAAACCTGGGATCACTGGTTGGGCTCAGGTTAATGGGTGGCGAGGAGAAACTGAGAAGTTGGAGGAGATGGAAGGGCGTATTGAACATGACCTTTGGTATATAGGTAACTGGTCGAATTGGTTGGATATTAAAATCATTTGTATGACAATGTTTAAGGTAATTAAGGATCGAAAAGCCTATTAATTCCATAATAATGATATTGGCTACATCTGCTAATAACATAGAGAAGTTTTTTATCGACATGCTGTGGTAGAGAAATCTCAAGTTCAAGCACTGTGACAGATACAGAAAAGTTTTCATGTGAGTGTGTTTAATTTGGTACCTCGGCATCATGATATGAAGAATCTGATAATGGTTGGGTTGGCTTACAAGATGAGTTGTCAGTATTTGATTTTGGTACACCTAACCAATATAAATTGTTAACAGCGTTAATAGATTTTATGTGCGATACTCGTGCTGAGGGTGCTGAGGACCCTTGGTCTTGTGGTAGAACTAACTGCTAGTTTAGCTTTTATCTTAGCACCAGCAGATTCAATTTTGAGTGAGAGGGTTAGGTAGCTACAAAGTAATTTTACTTCAATTTCCTCGTAGACATATAAGACCTAACGGCAATCGCGGATTAACATCTGCAATGGATGTCCATAATTGCAAAAATAGACCGCCCGTATTATTGGCGGGACAGAAAGCTGCTGCTGATGTTATTGGTGATAAACTGGTTTTTGACCTTGTAGACACCAACCCGAGAGCGATTGTTGTTCATCAATCAGTCGCTTAATTTAGTTTTAGGCATGCACATACAATTTTGGGCGAAACAAGCTGATGAGCCAGCAGATAAAGACCTAGCTCAAATGGATCGTTTATATCAAACCGCTATTGAATATTTGGAACAATATCCTGGTTTATTGCAAGTGGGTGGGCATTTGTCAGAATGGCAGGCCTACAGTGCTGATGCTTGAACGGAAGAGAGGCAAAAGCACTTCGCAGGAGCCTTGACGCGTTATAGAGCATCGTTAAAAGAAAGACCTACGTGGCCATATACCTGGTTTGAGCTATCAAGAGCAAAAGTGAGAGCATCTGAGCTAGATAGCGAGTTTCAGAGAGCTCTTACGAATACGATACGTTACGAACCGAATGAAAGGACGTTGCAGATAGAAGTGGTGAAACTTGGCTTGCTGACGTGGGAATGGCTTGATGAGCGAATACAAGATAAAGTGTGGGAGGTAGCTGAAGTTGTCATCAAGCGTGACCCTAAAACGCTATATAAAGCCGTTGACAGTTATGGCCGCTTGGACCTGTTATGCTCAGTTGAAACCGGCGATGAATGGTTGGATGCTGAATGTGCTAAATTTCAAGGTAAAATAAATAATTAATCAATAGCCGTAATATAAGGGTTGATTTTTCAATCAGACAAACACTTGGGTATTGGGTTGAAATGCTGGGATAATTTTTTAATGACCGTAGAAGTCTTAGGCCATTAAGTGGAAAATGCGACATTCTCTGTAAGAAAACATAATATCGTGAATTGCTAATGAGTCAGCGAACTATCGCTTAGATTCATTGGTCTCTGCAAGGGCGAGTTTTTTGCCATCAAATCGAGCAATGAGACTGGTATAAGCCCATAAAATCAACACCATTGTGATGCCATAGATTGATGGTATTAAAGCGACTTGCGCATTGTTAAGCAGGAAGGGGCTAATGGCAATCGTTACGCCTAGCATGGCATTTTGTGCGCCCACTTCTATTGATAAAGTACGAACTTTTTTGGTTTCTAAGCGTGCTAATTTGGCTAGGCTGTACCCTAACAAAATAGTCAGAAGGTTCAGGGTGACGGTTAAGGCGCCCAGTGTCAAAAAGTCTTGGAACCAGGCGCCATCATTTTGTAGAAGAATACCCAAAATAACGACAGGCAAAAATAAATTACACCCTAAACGGACCCACTTTCTAGAATGTTCAGCAAAAGACGGCGCTTTTTTAAAAACGATCATGCCGAGACTGACGGGAATAACGGTAATGAGCATAATTTGAAAAGCCGTTTTAAGAAAAGGTAAGGACAGTTGGACGCTGCTATTATCAAAAAATATTAAGCTCAAGTTTAAAACAAAGGGGAGTGTAAAGACCGTGATTAAACTGGAAATGCTCGTCATAGTGACCGATAAAGCTAAATCACCGCGAGCGATAAGGGTAAACAAGTTAGATAAAACACCGCCTGGGCAAAGCGTTAACAACATGATCCCTACGGCGACAACACCTTTTAGATTTAGGGCTAGACAAAGGGCAAAACCCAGTAGGGGTAATAGGATGAGTTGACCTATTAGACCGATACATGCGGCTTTGGGGAGTTTAAAAACACGCGTGAAATCGGTTAGTTTAAGGCTCAAACCCATTCCAAACATTAAGCAAGTTAATACAATAGAGGCAGCGTAGTTCATTATTATAGTTTTATAGTGGTGAATAAAATGCTAAATCTGGCCTACACGATCTCACAGTTAGAAGCTTGGAGGCAAGAAAGATTTAAAAATCACGGGTGAAGTTTTTAAAGAGTTTTTATTGTATTTCGTTTGAGAATTAGAACATGTCTTAGATCAAAAAATGTTAAAAACCGGAGAGCTTTGGCTTTAAAGCCTGATATGTTTTATGTAAAAGCGTTTACACTTAACTGTGAATCCAAGCTAAGGTAGCTCCTCAGGAATGATGAACAGGCTTCAATGGTTTTTTGATCTTTCGGCTGCAGAGTGGTCTATTATTTTAGCCGTTTTCATCGTGTTGATGATTTTGGCGTTTATGTTAATTCGTCGGTCAACTATTGCCTTATATAAACATTCAAAAACCGCGGGTAAACCAACAAACTGGCATCAGAAGAGCCTTGATGAGTTGTTTAACACGCTTGATACGTCTGAAGGTGGGTTGTCGACACAAAGTGTGGTAGATCGCCTGACCAAGTACGGTCCAAACCGTTTGCCAGAAACAAAAAGCCGTGGAGCACTCCTAAGGTTTCTTTTTCAATTTCATAACGTATTAATCTATGTATTGTTAGTAGCCTGTCTTGTAACAGCCCTGTTGGAACATTGGGTCGATTCCGGTGTTATTTTAGCGGTGGTTTTTCTTAATGCGCTCATTGGTTTTGTACAGGAGGGGAAGGCAGAAAATGCCTTGAGAGCGATCAAATTGATGCTTTCACCCAGTGCCATGTTGTTACGCGATGGTCGGCAAACAACGATGAGCGCTGATGAACTGGTGCCGGGGGATGTTGTTTTGCTTCAATCGGGTGACAAGGTTCCAGCAGATCTTCGTTTGTTCCGTGCTAAAGGGTTACAAATTCAAGAGTCGGTATTAACTGGCGAATCGATGGCTGTAGAAAAGTCGATAGAATCGGTTGCCGAGGGTGCTGTGATCGGTGATCAGCGTTGTATGGCTTTTTCAGGCACGCTGGTGACACATGGGCAGGGAAGAGGGGTTGTCGTTGAAACAGGAGCAAAAACACAAATTGGCTTAATTAGTACCTTGGTGTCTGAGGTGGAATCAGTGACGACGCCGTTGTTCCGTCAAATGGCAAAATTTAGTCAATGGCTGACGTTAGCTATTATTGCTGTTGCCGCGTTTACATTTATGTTTGCGACGCTTATTCGTGATTATGCATTGGCCGATATGTTTCTTGCTGCCGTTAGTTTGGCCGTAGCAGCCATTCCTGAGGGCTTGCCCGCTATTATGACGATTACACTGGCCATTGGCGTACAACGAATGGCGCAACGCCATGCGATTATTCGAAAATTGCCGGCAGTTGAAACACTGGGGGCCGTAACGGTAATCTGTTCTGATAAAACCGGCACGTTGACCAAGAATGAAATGACGGTTCGAGTTGTCGTCACCAGTGAGCATCTTTTCGAGCTCACAGGCACAGGGTATGATCCTCATGGGGAAATACTGTTGTCAACTAAAAGTGTGCCCGACAATGAAGCTCCGCTGTTATTAGATACGCTCAGGGCTGGTGTGCTCTGTAACGAAGCCACGTTAGATAAAAGGGAAGGTGATTGGCGCGTTCATGGTGATCCAATGGAGGGCGCGTTATTAGTCGCTGGTTTGAAAGCCGGAATCGATATTGACATTGAAACCAAACAATACCCTCTGACAGACCTGATACCTTTTGAATCAGAACATCGTTTTATGGCTACCCTTAATCATAGCCATACCGGTGAAGGTTTTATTTTTTTGAAAGGAGCGCCCGAACGTGTTCTCGAGATGTGTTTACAACAAAAAAGTGTGTCAGGCGCTGAGCCAATAGATAGATCGTATTGGTTGAATCACATTGAAAAGATGGCCCAACATGGTCAGCGTATATTAGCAATAGCATTTAGACCTGTGAGTAATGAACAAACGACATTAGCGTTTAAGGATGTTGATGAAGGCTTGATCATGTTGGGGCTGTTTGGGCTGATCGACCCGCCCAGAGATGGGGTGGTAGATTCAGTAGATGCCTGTAAAAAAGCGGGCATTCGAGTGAAAATGATTACCGGTGATCATGCCTCGACGGCCCTTGCGATTGCGCGAAAATTGGGTCTTATTAACACCAAGGAGGTACTAACAGGTCAGGTGCTTGAATCAATGAGCGATCATCAGTTGAGGCAACAAGCGCATGATGTGGATGTGTATGCACGGGTGAACCCCGAACATAAGTTACGGTTAGTTAAGTTGATGCAAGACCAGGGGCTTATTGTCGCGATGACGGGGGACGGTGTTAACGATGCGCCGGCTTTGAAACGCGCAAATATTGGAACAGCGATGGGTCTTAATGGCACTGAAGCGGCTAAAGAAGCAGCTGAAATGGTGTTGGCTGATGATGATTTTAGGTCAATTGTCCACGCTGTAGAGGAAGGCCGTACGGTTTACGATAATCTTAAAAAAGCGATTTTATTTATTCTGCCAACGAATGGCGGTGAGGCGTTAATTATTCTCGCTGCAATTTTATTAGGTTTTCATCAGCTACCTTTAACGCCAGTACAAATCTTGTGGGTGAATATGGCCACGGCGGTGACCTTGGCCTTATCCCTGGCATTTGAGCCACCGGAATCAAAAGTGATGCAACGCCCACCTAGACGTGCAGATGAACCCATGTTGACCCCCTACCTGCTTTGGCGTGTTGTATTAGTTGCTATGATTTTAATGGTGGGGACATTTGGCCTTTTTACGTGGTATATAAAACAAGGTTTTCCTATTGAATATGCGCGCACAGTTGCGGTGAACACCTTGGTGATGTTTGAAATTTTTTATTTATTTAATTCGCGATATATCACAGCCTCTGTGTTTAATTGGAAAGGTTTCGTCGGGAATCGATATGTTTTGATAGCCATTGGAGCCCTTATTGTTTTTCAACTGGGGTTTACTTACCTTGAACCGATGCAATCTTTGTTCGGAACATCAGCGATTGGTTTTGTGACATGGCTTTGGATTATCTTAGTAGCTTCGTCGGTTTTATTTCTTGTTGAGCTTGAGAAGTTTTTTCTACGCTCAAAGTCCAGGTCGCCTGATGGGGGCGGTTAAACTGATGAGTAGGCTGGCTCAGCGGATCAAAGTTAGCCGATAAAAAGTGGTGTTAATGAATCCAATAGAAGAACTTATTATGGAGTTGGCGAAGCAAAAGAATACGTCAAAAATAGCTAACCCGTATTTAAACGATGATTTAGCTGATAATCTACGTGTTTACCTGACACACATGAATAAAACCCAAGGTAAACGGGTTCTTTTAGTTGGAGAAGCACCTGGATATAAAGGGTGTAAAATCACCGGTATTCCTTTTACCAGCGGGCGTGTTTTTGAAAAAATAGATCATCCCTTGTTAAAGCAAATCAGGCCAAAACTTAAAATCAGTCAACTAGAAGCAGAAAATACGGCGTCTATTGTTTGGTCTTATTTATCAACAAAGAAAAGTGTGCCGTTGTTTTGGAATTCATTTCCCTTTCATCCTCATCCTAAGGGCCATGTTAATAAAAACAGGGCCCCCAATGCGGAAGAAATCAAGCTGGGCCGTGACTATTTAAAAAAGCTTTATGCCCTATATCAACCTGATAGGGTTGCAGGAATAGGCCATAAGGGAGTTGAATGCGCTAAAAAATCATTCCCTGATGAAAAAATTGTTTACATCCGGCACCCATCGTATGGCGGTAAGTCGGACTTTATATGGGGCATGAATAACATTATTCAGTAATACAAAGGCAGGCCATACAAATTTTTATCTATAACGTGTAGGAGGTGTGATATGTCAGAGGTGTTTGGTTTTAATGCTTTTTCACCAAAAGAAATCGCTGAGCGGGTGGAAACGGTTGGGGTTGCAAAAGCGAAACTTCCCTTACTTTCGATGGCTATCCTCGGGCTGCTGGCCGGGGCCTTTATTGGGCTTGGTGCTCTTTATTTTGTGTTAATTAAATCTGATGCTACGCTGGGGTTTGCTACTTCACAAGTGTTGGGCGGCGTGGCTTTTTCTTTAGGGCTTATCCTTGTTGTTGTGGCGGGTGCCGAGTTATTTACTGGTAATAATCTGCTGGCCATGGCTTGGGCGGATCATAAAATTTCGACAAAAGATTTATTAAGAAATTGGCTGGTTGTCTGTTGTACTAATTTTGTCGGTGCAAGTGGCATGGCGTTGCTGGTTTTTTATTCGGGGCACCCTGAGATGAATAATGCAGCCATTGCTGAGCAATACCTTAAAATTGCTACGGCTAAATGTTCACTGCCGTTCTGGACGGCTTTTTTTCGGGGTATTTTGTGTAATATTTTGGTTTGTCTGGCTATCTGGATGGCTTTTGCCGGCCGCAGTGTTATGGATAAAGTGGTCGCGATTATTTTTCCAATATCGGCCTTTGTCGCTGCAGGGTTCGAACACAGTATTGCTAATATGTACTTTATCCCGATGGGTATGTTGTTAGAGGCGTCAGGTTATGGGGTTCCTAATGTTGAGACGGTTCATTGGACTGGTTTTTTTAACAACCTTATTCCTGTGATTTTAGGTAATCTAGTCGGTGGAAGCTTGTTTGTTGGCTTTGTTTATTACATTATTTACCTCCGAGATAAGTGAAAAAGCAACCATTAAATGGCCTAAAAAAATGAATAAGGAACCGCTCATGCACGAGCGCACTTTGCAGAAATTACGGCATAGCCATGATTTTTCGATTAAAAATAATCGAGGAGAGCGCCGCACACAATATGTTTTAGTATTGACTGCCGTTACGATGGTGGTAGAGATCATCGCCGGTACAGTTTTTGGCTCGATGGCATTACTGGCAGACGGCTGGCACATGGCAACCCATGTAGCCGCTTTTTTAATTACCCTGTATGCCTATCGTTATTCGCGTGAGCATGAAAAAGACAGAAACTATGCATTTGGCACCGGTAAGGTGGGTGTGTTGGGTGGTTTTGCCAGTGCCATGGCGTTGGCCGTAGTGGCGTTTTTTATGCTGATGGAATCGTTGCATCGACTGGTTGATCCTCAAGTTATTCAATTTAATGCGGCGATTGGAGTCGCTGTTATTGGATTGGTTGTTAACATCGTGAGCGCTGTTTTATTAAAAGATAATCATCAACACGACCATGATCATAATTTGAAAGCCGCATACATGCATGTGCTGGCCGATGCACTCACGTCTTTATTGGCTATAGTGGCTCTTCTTTTAGGTCAATACGCTGGCTTAAATTGGCTCGATCCAGTCATGGGTATAGTAGGGGCATTGATTATTGGGCGTTGGGCATATGGCTTGGTAAAACAAACAAGCCCTATCTTGTTGGACGGTAGTATTGATGAGCAATATCAATCAGCGATTAAGGATATTCTTGAACAAGATTCCGATAATCGCATCTCAGATATTCATATATGGAAAATCAGCACGATTCATTATGCGGCCATTATCTCATTAGTGACGCACGATCCTAAACCGACAGAATATTACAAAAAATTATTGACTGACTTCCATCGTCTATCGCATATCACTATTGAAGTGTATCGGTGTGAAGATCATCGCTGTAAGGGTTGATAAACGCTTTTTTGTGGCCGGTCCTCAGCGCGTTGATAACCGAATGGGCTCAGTCATTTCATTTAAGCGGACAATGAAGATCCACAAAAAGTTTGCACTAAACACGGTAGAATAAGGCCCTTATTCTTGCCGCCTCTTATCCGTGGAGATTTTTTTATAAACGCTTTCTATTTAATTCCCTTGGGTGTTCGCTATATGATTCTGAGCGCTTTCGCTTTCAGTGTTATGGCGTTGTTTGTCAAATTAGTGGGTGATCACGGAATTCCTGTTTTAGAAACCGTCGCTGCACGCTCAGTCGTTTCGTTAGTTATCAGTTATATTGGTATTAGACGCGCGGGTGTGCCGCTATTGGGTGAGCGCAAACTTCTGCTAGCGGCAAGAGGTTTAACGGGGTTTGCGGCACTGATTTGCGTATTTTATGCAATTACCCATCTGCCCTTAGCAGAAGCCATGGTTTTACAATATTTACACCCAATGTTTACGGCTGTATTGGCCTTATTCTTTTTAAAGGAGCATCTAACAAAGGGGACATTAATTTGTATTTTTCTAAGCTTTATCGGTGTGCTTATTATTGTACAACCCCGTTTTCTATTTGCTTCATCAAGTATTCATTACGATGCCTTTACCGTCATGATAGCCATTCTTGGTGCATTGGGTAGCGCAGTGGCCTACACAATCGTGCGAGCACTTGGTAAAACAGAACATCCCTTAGTGATCATTTTGTATTTTCCATTGATTTCTTTACCGGCGAGTATTTTATTATTATGGGATGAGTTTGTGATGCCAGAAGGGATTGTTTGGTTTTATTTATTAGCTATTGGGGTGGCAACACAAATAGGTCAAATTGGTTTGACAAAAAGCATGCGAACAGAATCGGCGGGTCGTGCGACAAGCTTTGGCTATTTGCAGGTCGTTTTTGCCATGTTATTAGGAATGATTTTCTATCAGGAATACCCAGGGTTAGAGACGTTAATGGGGGCCGGTTTGATTATTGCGGGTGTTTACATTAATGTCTGTTGGAAAAATAAAATAGAGGCGTGAGAAATGGCAAAGGCATGTGCGAGACACATTTTAGTTAAAAGTAAAGAAGAAGCTGATCGGCTTAAAAAACAATTGGCGGAAGGAGCCGATTTCGCCAGTTTAGCTAAAAAATATTCTCGCTGTCATTCCGCAAAAAAAGGGGGCGACCTGGGTGAGTTTGGCCCAGGCAAGATGTTAAAAGCGTTCGATCAAGTTGTGTTTAAAAAGGCCTTATTAACAGTGCACGGTCCTCTTAAAACAAAATTTGGTTATCACCTCATAGAAACGATATATCGCACATAGAAATCAACAATACATCTTATGAAAATACTCTTTAGTAAACCATCCCAGCTAAGTCAGGAAAAAAATGCACAATTGTTGAGCCAGTTGAGTGACATTCTGGCGCACAAAAATACCGACGACATGGCAACGCACCTGATGTTGGAGCTTGATAATGAACGAATTGAGGTTGAATCGATTCAGCAATTGTTTGCCCTCTGTCAGGAGTGGGGTATTGACCAGAGTCCCTTGGAATCGTTATTACAAATGGTAGATATGCATGCAAATTAACTGATTTTTATTCAGCGGGCCTTTCATTTAAAGCGATTTCTTTCCAAGAAATTCCAGGTCATTTTGTGTCATTCTTAGCATTAACACGGACTAAAATTACCCAAACAATTAAATGATCAGTGAGGTCAGAGCCGCTACGTGGCTCAGACCTCACGGCAATCGCGGATTAACATCCGCCAAGTTAAGCTGCGCTACCGCGTAGCCTAACAAGGCGCATGAAGCGGAAGAACCTTGAAGGAACACCCCAGCCCTGCTACAGTCATTCCTTCAAGAACCTACCGCCTATCCGCGATTGCCGTTATATGGACACCTCTCGACAGTCAATTATTCAACATTGCTTAAATAAAATTGAAGCGTGGGGCAATGCTTTACCCCACCCGACGATGCTGTTTGTTTACTTATGCTTCATAGTCATCGGGGTTTCATGGCTAGGTGAGTTTTTGGCGTTATCCGCTATACACCCTGTCAATGCCGAAGCAGTTCAGGCGGTGAGCCTTCTAAATAGTGCTGGTATACATCAAATAGTTGGGAAAATGGTGTCAAACTTCATGGAGTTTGCGCCGGTAGGCCCTGTATTAGTTGCTATGCTTGGATTGGGAATTGCTGAGCACTCGGGGTTGATTCAAACGGCCTTGCGCTTGCTGGTGATAAAGGCACCCTCTAAATTTTTAACCTTTATCGTTGTCTTGTCTGGGGTGTTGTCGAGTATTGCGGTGGATTCAGGTTATGTTGTGATGATACCGATGGCCGGCCTGATTTTTCTTGCGGCGGGCAAGCATCCGTTAGCTGGTATAGCAGCCTGTTTTGCAGGCGTTTCTGGCGGTTTTAGTGCAAACTTAATGGTGGGCCCATTTGATGCCATTCTTGGCGGTATCAGTACAGAGGCAGCTCATTTAGTTGATCAAAGTTACGAGGTGACGGCGACAGCGAATTATTACTTTATTGCTGTTTCTACCTTGCTTATCTCAGGTGTGGCAACTTGGGTAACGGAACGCTATATTGGCCCTAGATTGGGCGAATATCAGGGTACATACAGCAATGAAATGAGTGAACGCTTGTCGGATGAAGAACGCAAAGGCTTGAAAGCCGCTTTGCTGGCAGGGTTGTTTATTTTCGTCTGTGTCTTATGGGGGTTAATTCCGCAGGATGGCTTTTTAAGAAATACTGAAACTGGTGGCATTATTAAGTCACCCTTTATGTCGGGGTTAATAGCAATAATTGCGTTGAGTGCAGCCATGATGGGGTATATTTATGGGAAAGTATCTGGCCGATTCAAAAGCCCTGCTGATGTCATCCATAGCATGGAAAAGTCCATGGCAATAATGGCGCCGTATATTGTGCTGATGTTTTTTGCTGCTCAATTTGTTAACTATTTCAACTGGACTAACTTGGGGTTGATTCTTGCCATTAATGGTGCCGAGCTTCTCGAAAACAGCGGATTAGGGATTGTTCCATTAATGTTAGGCTTCATCTTTTTTTGTACATTGGCCAACTTATTTATCGGAAGCGCATCTGCTAAATGGGCCATTATGGCGCCTATTTTTATACCAATGTTTATGTTGCTGGGGATGTCTCCTGAAGTGGTGCAGGCGGCTTACCGGGTTGGAGACAGTTCAACGAATATCATTACGCCTTTAATGCCTTACTTTGCCTTGGTTTTTGCTTTTATGAAACGATATGATGAACACGTTGGTGTGGGGACGATGATGACCTTGATGTTGCCTTATTCATTCGCCTTTTTATTTGCTTGGGGCTTATTATTGAGTGCTTGGATAGCGTTAGGTGTTCCATTGGGGCCAGATGGTTTTTTGTATTACCAGCCAAGTCGTTAAAGAGGTAAAGTATGTGCTTAGTAAATAAAATTACATTGACCGAGGAAAAAGAATGAATGTACTAGGACAAAATTTTTTATTTGCCTCTGTTATGTTTATGGCGGGTGTAGGTATTCCGATTATGGGGGCGCTCAGTGGAGGTTTGGGTGCCAGGCTACAAAGCCCTGCCTTGGCGGCTGTTGTGCTTTTTGTTGTTGGCTTTATTATTGCTGCCTTGTACCTGTTTTTTGTTGAAGGCTTGCCAAACGCTTTACCAAGCGCAACGATTCCGGTTCAATATTACTTGGGTGGTGTGTTTATCATCTTTTATACGCTGAGCATTACGATTATTGGGCCTAAATTCGGTATTGGCAATGCGGTTTGTTTTGTCTTATTAGGCCAACTGGTTTCAATGACGGTCATTGATCATTTTGGTTTGTTAGGCTCTCTGCAATATTCACTGACGATGCAACGGTTTTTTGGGCTTTTGTTAATGGCGATCGGGGTTTTTTTAGTGGTCAAACGATTTTAAATTTGATAATCATGCTGGAGTCGACGCAATGAAAATAGGGTTGGCATTGGGTAGTGGAGCCTCCCGAGGCTGGTCTCATGTTGGTGTTATAAAAGCATTAAAATCGCATGGAATAGAACCGGACATTGTCTGTGGCACATCCATTGGTGCTTTAGTTGGCGCGTCATATGTGGCGGGCCATCTTCCTGATCTTGAAGATTGGGCCAGTGCATTATCGAAGCTAAAAATGGCCAGGTTTTTTGAGATCAACCGTTCATTAAATGGTTTTGTGAATACTGAACGGTTGCACCATTTTTTAAGTTCCTTTGTGGCCCCAGAAGAACAGTTAATTGAGCAGTTGGATAAAAAGTTTGCCAGTGTGGCGACGGATTTAGCAACGGGTCGAGAGGTTTGGTTGTCTAAAGGTTCAGTGCTTGAAGCAGTAGGGGCTTCAATTTCTGTACCGGGTTTATTTCCAGCGATAAAACAAGACAATAACTGGTTGGTTGATGGGGGGTTAGTAAACCCTGTACCCATTTCGGTTTGTAGAGCGTTGGGAGCAGAAGTGGTTATTGCCGTGAATTTAAATGGGGATATTGTTGGGAAACATTTGAATAAAAATGAAAAACCCGAAAAATCACCTGACAAGGTCGTAAATAAATTGGCGAGTTTCGTAACAGACTACACAGATTCATTATTTTCATTTGAGAAGGACGAGGAACCAATGCCCAGCATTTTTGAAGCTATCGCCGGCTCAGTGAATATCACACAAGACAGAATCACACGTAGTCGAATGGCCGGGGACCCACCCGATATTGTTTTGACCCCTAAACTGTCTCAAATGGGGTTGCTTGAATTTTATCGAGCCGAGGAGGCGATCAGTGAGGGCGTCGAGTGTGTCAATCGATTATTGCCAGAAATTAAGTACACGTTGAACCTACTGTAATTTAAGAATTTTTTATAGGGAGAAGGTAACCAATGTCTAGTGGCTTAGAATTTAACGACGAAGTAAATCATGCTTTAAAAATGGCCTATCAAACCCCTGACATTGTATCGGCAAGGGGGCATGTTGTTGAAGCACTTAATTTAATCGAAGGTCAACAGGTTCTAGATATTGGTTCTGGACCGGGTTTGTTGGTACGAGACATTGCGCAACAAGTTGGGCCTTCAGGGGCCGTTTTGGGTCTTGATATGGCGGATAATATGCTTGAGTCGGCCAAAGCGCTTTGCAGTGACTTCAAAACCGTGACCTTTAAGCACGGCGATGCAATGTCGTTACCATTTCCAGACAATAGCTTTGACGCAGTTGTATCGACACAAGTTTATGAATATGTACCTGACTTAAACACCGCATTGAGTGAATTTGCAAGGGTTCTTCGCCCAGGTGGTCGAGGTGTTATAGTCGACACGGATTGGGCTTTTCCCTACTGGCATTCTATGGATGTAACGATCCGTGACCGCATGATTGAGGCTTGGAAAGGTCACTGTGAACAGGAAAGTGTACCAATGCGACTTCCCGCCTCGATTAAATTATCAGGTCTACAATTGGAAAATGTTCAAGCGCTACCCATTATGAATCGCGCTTATGATGAAATGAACTTTAGTTATTGGTTATCTAAAATCATCGCTGCTTTTTCAATAGGACGACATGGCGTGATCCAAGATGAGGCCGAGCGTTGGCTTGCGGACTTTGAAAAGCTTGATACTAAGGGCGAATATTTCTTTTGTATCAATCGGTATTTATTTGAGCTAACAAAACCAGCTACTTTTTAAATCGACGCTTCTTTTTTTGTATAAAAGCACATAGCTCCACAATAATTAAGATGACCAACAGCAAGGCAAGGCTGATAATGATAGGGTAAAGACTTACTGCGAAACCGTTCGTCTGTGTTGATATTGGGACTGATACATCAGTGTCAAATAAACGGTTCACTAACTGATAGATTAAAATAAAGCCAAATATAATGGTACTGGCGATACCGAGCTGAGTCAGCACCAGACGATAACGAAAACGATGTTCCGTGTTGGTCAGGGTTAAATACAATTCTTTGAATGGTATAACCGCGGCGCAAATTAGGTAATAAAGGCCGCCGATTCCGGCACCCGGTAAGCCAACATTCATTTTAATGCCCTTTTTCGTAAGTTGTGAGTGGCGTTTTAAGGATAAGCTCCTTGACAAGCGCCTTTAAGAAGATAACTGAATTGACAACGCGCAATACCATAAAAGCGGGGATGCTGGTGAGTGCTTTCCATGTTTCATCTCTGCTATATGCTTTGACAAGTGTTGGAACGGCAACCATCGGCAGGTCAATAAGGTATCCAAGCAGGAAGAGAGGGCTCATGGTGACCGCTAAGATGGGGATGACGAATAAATAAAAAATAGAGGCGACGGAAGCGTCCCAGCACATGACACTGACAATTGAACGAAGAAAAGGCACGTGTAGAATACCTTGCCGGTGTAACCTGACATTTTGTATGAAGCCATGGGCCCAGCGTTTTAATTGTTTATGCATAAAATGGAAATTATGCGGTTCAATAGGGTAACAAATTGCGTCCGCAACAAAACGGACTTTCTTACCCAGCTGATAAGCTGTCCAAGTTAAGTCCATATCCTCGGCCATCGTGCGCAAAGACCAGCCGCCGATTTGTTTTAAATAGTCTGTGCGAAATAAGGAAAAGCAACCAGAAGAGATTAAGGGTTTTTCATAATATGACTGAATTTCTTTATAAAACGTAAAAGCCATCAGGTATTCAACATACCGACCCCTTTCCCAGAGGGTATTAACATATTGAGGAATAACAAAACCACAAACAGCAACAACGTCATCCTCAGTCATCGCGGTGTACAGCTTTTCTATAGCATCATTTTTCAGTGTTGTATCGGCATCTATAGCCAGCGTGAAGGGTGTTTGTATCTGATCAAGGGCATAGTTTTGAGCGCCAGCTTTAGACCCGGTGTTTTTAGCGGGTGAAATAACAGTGACGCCTAATGAACGGCAAATCTCAGCGGTCTGATCTGTGGATCCGTCATCAATCACGATGATTTCTTGAGCCATTAACGTTTGTGCCAACAAGCTATTAATTGTGTCGGCGATACAACTTGCTTCATTATAGGCTGGAACAATAACAGTAACAGGGCAGAGAGGCCGACTATCGCTCTTTACTGTGTTTTGCGACAAAGAAAGGTCGCCCTGATCGCTTGAGTTCAGGGTGGATTGATGAGAAGAACGTTTGATCATATATTAATAAAAAATAGTTATTTTAACGGAAATGGATCCGTAGCAGTAGTCTTAACAGCTTTCTCGCTAAATTTATATTGCCAGCTTAAAAGCGTTAGAGGGTGTATGAACAGTGAAATAGAAGCGTTGGTGCTTGTGAGAAAGTTTTTCTAAACAGAGGGTGTAGAGGGTTGAACCGGTCCAAAGAGACTAAAACGCTCACTTAAAGTGAGCGTTTTATTAAGGCCTTAATGTAACGTATTTGAGTTATTTATATGTCAATGTCCATGCCATAGCCAGACGCTTCGACACCATGCCCAAAGATATCACCCGAATAATGTTCTTGAGTTTCAGGCTTAATGTAATCTCCCCAGCCAAGTTCCATTAACCAGCCCGATGGTGTGGCTGAATAGAAAGTGTATAGTTGGTCATTAGCATGTTTGCCTAACTGCATAGCCACATCAATACCTTTGTCTCGAATGATATCGTGTGATTGACCAAAATCATCCAAATTGCTGTATTGAATGTGCAGATGGTTAAGGCGTTCTACCATGCCGTGGAAACCAAAAGCTATTGAATGCTGACGATCATTACAATGCATAAAACAAGGTTCAGCAAAGTTGCCATCCGGCATTGGAATTCTATATTCAACCGAGCCGACTAACCCCAGAAGCTTATAAAAATTATAGGTTTCTTCGTCATTATCAGAGCGAACTAGAACATGGCCTAAGCCTTGGTTACCTGCAATAAAGTGGCCAAACATAGGGCGCCCTGGGTGAAAAGGTTTCATCACATCCACTTGGGGGCTGTAATAAATCTCGTTAGCCGTGCCTGATGGGTCTTCTAGTTTAATCAGTGCTAAGACATGGCGTTCGCGCGCTTCCTCTGTTGTTCCAACTCGATATGCAACACCGGCATCCGTTAATTGCTTTTGCATCGCTTTAAATTCTTCAAGGCCTGCAACTCGCCATCCCATGTAGGCCAGATCATCAGAGTCATCTGTTTGGTGAACGGTAATCCGGTGATGCTGTAGGTCCATTCTGAGATGAAAGCGATCATCATAACCGCTTTCAACAATTTCCAGTCCAATACATTCTGTTGCGTATTTTCTCCAGGCAGCTGAGTCGGTGACGTTTAACCCTAAATAGCCTAGCTCTATTACTTTTACCATGCTGGTTCTCCTTTTTCTTGTTCTTAATAAAACGCTTTACAAGAAGACGTTTAGACTCTTATTCATGAAAATATTCTGATCTAAAATAATTTTACGTTTGGCCAGTTTTAATTGGCCGTCGACCCGACGTAAAATATCGGTACGGTGCCCAACCATCAGATGCTCTTCGTCTTCATTCATATTGCGGTTAACCGTGATTAATGAATAAACTTTGTATTCATCAGGCTTATCTGTGTTTTCAACTTCAATGTTACTGACAACATGAGAAGAGCGTGTCGCGGGGTCTTCAGACCAGCAGGTACCGGTTTCATTTCGTAAAACCCTTCTTTTAAGATTGTGCATATCATCGTTGTAATAGGACTGATCATTGACTGTGGGTTCTACATGATTTTTACGGTAACGTTGATAGCGGTAAGGCATCCAGTAATGGATATCTTCCGTTAGCATATCAAGCCAGGCTTTAAATTCCTCGGTATCTAAAAGGCGCGCTTCTTTGTATAAAAATCGTTCAACTTCAAACGTTAATTCCATAGAGGCCGCTACGGCTGATTTTTCAGATAAATGTGTCATCGTTGGGCTCCTATTTAGTTGTTTTTGTATGACGAGGTGTATAACGCGTAGGGACATCACTCCATGATTCAGCGTTCATCAAGTCAGCCCAGCGCGTATAAAAATGGCGTTGGTTTGCATCATTAAATTGACCTTTATAAATAATACCGGGTAACTCTTCATGATCAATTTGTCGAGTAATACCACAGCCATAATGAAGCTTTTCTTGGCGGGTGATATAGCCTTTATTAACGGCAGTGTTTCCTTCCCAGTTTTCACCGTCATCCATTTCCAGAACACCAGCCGGGTTAAAGGTCATCATGCAGCCATTATTGATTTCTTGTTTAATATCTTCAGGCATGTTTTTGTTTACGATGGTGAAAATACGTAATTCCAGTTTTTTCGGACCTCTTGGTAACCAGACACGAAAAGTTTGAATGCCGGGTAGGAAAGAAATGTTGGGGAAAATTGAAACTGAAGCAAGAGAACCAAAAATATTAGACCTTAGCTCACCGTACTTGTCTTTGATTTTCGGTTTAATAATATCTCGAACATAATTTAGCCACTTTTCAGATCCATTGATGACAACATCAGCATAACCGTCAGTTCCGAATTCCCATCCATGTCCATTCACACTGGCATGGAAAGAGTTTTCAGTCACCGCCGGTCCAAACCCTTCGCCATTATTCATGGCTTTAAGGCCCGAATCATGGTTCCAAAGTGCGTGGTAGGCGTCCCCGATGAAGTTTTCAACACCAAATTTCCAGTTAGCGTTAACGTACGATTTAATGCCGCCATTGATGAATTCAGTTTCACCATCGTTGTCAAACATCATGTCTAAATACCAAGTGAAATCACCGAGCCATTCCTCAAGTGAGGGAGCTTGTTCATCGAAGGTCGCGAAAATCAGGCCTTTATAGGTTTCTACACGTGCTTGTTTTGGGCTCCACTTGTCTTTATCAATGTCGCCTTCATCATAGACATGCTCATTGGCTAAAGCGCCAAGCTTGCCATCAATACCGAAGCTCCACCCGTGGTAGTTACAGATGAAGGAGCGCGTATTGCCTTCATCGGCAAAACAAAATTTATTGCCGCGGTGGGGGCATGAGTTTAAAAAGACTTTGACACTTCCATCTTTCTGACGGGCACCAATGACACCGTCTTCACCCATGTAAGTTGTGTAAAAATCATTGGCATTAGGGATCATGGAATCGTGTGCAATAAATTGCCATGATTTGGCAAAAATCTGTTTCAATTCTCTTTCGTAAATTTCCTCTTCCCAAAAAATACGACGATCAACCCAACCTTCTTTATTATCAATAAATTGATGATAATCCGTGTTATTACTCATAATATAATGTGCTCCGTATGGTTTTATCGTTATCAACAAGAATTAACGATGTTGCTAACATTGATTAATCCTTGAATAGCGCGGAAGATTTTATAGATCGACTTCCAAATTCGCTTTGATGTAGATCAGGAAAAATTCACGGAGTCGGGTTTTATTTGATTTTTACTGGTGTATATTGATTTAAGTCATATCAGTTAATTAAAGTGTTGAGCTTAAGGGACTGAATGAGGGTTTTAGCAGTTGATGTATTCAAAGAATGTAAGGCAGGCTATATCCACCATGTGTACAAAAAGAAATGGATATCCATGATTAAATTATTTAAATAACGGATTTGTCCAAATGAAGATAAAAAAGTCCCTCTCTTTTTTCATAATTCCTACAGGGCTGCTGTGCTTACTTACTTTTAACAGCATTTGCTCAGCAGATATATACAAGTACAAAGATGAAGAAGGCCGCTGGCAATTTTCTGATAAACCAAAGAAAGGGGTGAATTCCAAGTTGATTCATGCCGATAACGGTGGTTTTGCAGGAAACGGCAAAATCAGTGATATTACCTCGTTACTGACTAAGAAGTATCAATTTACAGATCCGGTGCAAAAAGCCACCATGGCTGTGGTGACTGTTAAAAGTAAACTGGGCGCAGGCTCGGGGTTTTTTGTGACAAAAGATTGTTATCTTGTGACCAATAAACACGTTGTGCGCCCAGCAAAAGGTAAGCAGTGGGATATGACCCAGGCCAAAATTAAGCAGAACGCTTTAATGCTGAAACGAAGCAAGTTGCAGATGTCCCAACAAAAGGAGAGGTTGGCCATTAACAAACAAAAACTTGAAGACTTTTTGTTATATGCGGAAGGTCTTTCATCTGGCAGAGCGAAAGACTTGGCCTATCGTGAATATGCTTTATTCGAACAGCAGTATCAACAAGATTTACAGCAGTTTAATGAAGCTCAATTGCGCTTGAATCGGGATGAAAAAAAGTTTAATCAGCAACAATCGGATTTCAATTTTTCCAGTGTGATTTCAAATGTGGCCCAGTCATTTGAAGTTGTCTTAAAAGATAACACGACAATTCGCGCGAAGCTCATCAAAGTGGCTTCCACAGATGACCTGGCGCTGCTTAAAGTAGATCAATGTCAGGCACCCTATCTAAAAATGCACTCAAAAAGCGTGATGCAGGGAATGACAGTGCATGCCATTGGCAGTCCGTTAGGATTGAGAGATCAATTAACCAGCGGCACGGTGACGCAAGTATCACCGAGAGGTATAGCAACAGATGCACAGATTTTACCCGGAAATAGTGGGGGCCCTTTGGTGACCGATGAGGGTTATGTGGTGGCCGTTAATACGATTAAAGTCGCCAAGGAATCGGCGTTAAATACAGGGTTTGGTTTATCCATTCCCATCGCTAAGGTCCAGCAAAATTTTGGAAATTATTTAAAATAAAACAGGAACGACGTTGGCGCTTTAGTGACCTTTAGTCCATTCGTAGAGATCGATTGTATTTGGGTCGCAACTTCTACAGCCCCCTTGACAAAGAGAGCCAGAGGGAAGTTTTCTTGCATACCCTTTTTTAACCCAATGCTGAAGCATGGAGGCCGCCTCATGTTGCGATATGTTGAAGTGCAAGGACACATCACGAACAGCAAGGCTGCCAGCTGCTTTTAAATAATCACGAACGTCTAATAAAATCATGCGGTTTTAATTGAAGTGGACTCTATAGATAAGAGCTTTTTACCGGTCAGACGCAGTGTGAGCCAGATACAGAAAAAGCCAGCACTAAAGAAACTGAGCCAAATGACAGTTTGCCCGGGGTGATCAGCAAACGTTGCAATTTGGTAAAAGCCTGTAGCGATGCTATAAGCTAAATATAAACTCCAAAAAACACAAAATAGGGTCCAGCGTGTTCCCGTTTCACGTTGAACAGCCGCCAAGGCTGCGACACAAGGCACATATAGAAGAATAAACAGTAGATAACTAAAAGCCCCTGTTTGACCATCGAAATATTTCACCAGTGTCCCAAAAAGAGCATGGCTCACCTCTTGTTCTGCGGCCGCATTTTCAACATTGCTACTTGCATCTAAGGTGCGTAAGCCGAGTGGGTCACCCATATTCTGCATAGCATCAGCTAAATTATCGTTGGTGATGGCTACAGCTTCAGCAAAGGTTGCGTTAAGGTCAAAAGTTTCATCCTCTTCGCTGTTATTGCCTTCAAGGTTTGAATACACAGCATCAAGCGTGCCGACGACGACTTCTTTAGCTAGTAAGCCACTAAAAATTCCAACAATGGCGGGCCAGTTCTCTTGCTGGATACCCATCGGTTCAAAAGCAGGTGTAAATGTTTTGCTTATTTCACTCAGGACAGAAGTCGAGCTGTTTTCGTTACCAAAGCTTCCATCGGTTCCAATAGAATTAAGGATATTGATGACCATGACCATCATGACAATAAATTTTCCTGCTTCAAGAACAAACCCCTTAAGGCGTTCCCAAGTATGGATTAATAAGCTTTTAATGGCAGGGCGGTGATACGGGGGAAGTTCAATCAGGAAACTATCCGATTCGCCTTCCAGGACTGTATTTTTCAACAGTAAAGCTGTAAAAATGGCCGCAGCGATGCCAAGTAAATACAGCAAAAAAACGATATTTTGGCCAGATTGCGGAAAAAAAGCGGCGGCAAAAAGGGCATAAACAGAAAGCCGTGCGCCACAAGACATAAAAGGCGCCATCATGACGGTCATAAGGCGGTCGCGTTGTTTTTCAAGCGTACGTGTTGCCATAATGGAAGGGACGTTACAGCCAAACCCCACAATTAAGGGGACAAAAGCCTTGCCAGGTAAGCCGAGTTTGCGCATGAAGCGATCCATGACAAAAGCAGCTCGTGCCATGTAGCCCGAGTCTTCCAGAATAGAAAGGCAAAAATAAAGCGTAGCGATAATAGGAATAAAGGTCGCAACGACTTGAATGCCACCCCCCAGTCCGTCTGCTAAAAGGACTTGGAACCAGCTTGGAAAGTCCAGCTGCTGAAGTTGAATTTTTACCCCGTCTATAAGTAAAGCACCTGTCGTTATGTCAAAAAAGTCAATAAACGCACCACCAAAATTTATAGTGATACTGAACATGAGATAGATCACTAAAAAGAAAATAGGTAAGCCGACGTAATCATTTAAAACAAATTTATCGACGCGATCAGACCATGTTTGTCGAATGGTTTTAATTTGCTCGACGACCAGGGCGGTTAATTGATGAGCAAACTCATAACGACTCGCAGCAATAAGGGTGTCGGCATCTTCCCCCGTTTCTTCTTTAATACGTTTTAGTAGGGCTTCACACGTTTCTTTGGTTTGTTCCGTTGTTAATGAGGTGAAGTAACCTTCCAGGCTTTGAAGTGCATGCCACTGCGTATAAAAAGGGGACTTTTGCTGATCATTTAAGATGGGTGTGATGTTATGAATCGCAGATTTGATAACATCTGGGTAGCCGATTTCTAAAGGCTGTTTTGTCGAACTCGTCGTTACGTTTAAAAGCGCTGTTAGAAGTGCAGGAAGGCCTTTTTTTTGCCGTGCCATGATAGGAAGTACAGGGCAGCCTAATTGTTCTGATAAAAGATCAAGGTTTATTTTCAATCCTCTGGCTTGGGCAACATCCATCATGTTGACAGCCAGGACGGCAGGCATGCCCGTTTCGAGTAATTGGCTGGTAAGGTAGAGGCTGCGTTCTAAATTGGCTGCATCAGCCACGATGAGTAAGGCGTCGGCCTCTGCTGATAAAATGTATTGACGGGCAATTTGTTCATCAAGCGCCTCACGATCGCTATCCAGAGCGTAGACACCAGGTAAATCAACCAAAATAATATCTTGATTGTTGATTTTAGCAGTGCCTTCTCGGCGTTCAACTGTCACGCCAGGCCAATTCCCTGTTTTTTGTTTAATGCCGGTAATGGCATTAAACAGAGTTGATTTGCCGCAGTTAGGGTTACCAATAACGGCCACAACAGGGTACTTATTAGAGAGAGGTGTGCCAGTCGATCCCTCGCAACATGGTTTGCTCATAGTGTTTCAATCAGCACTTGTTGAGCCAACGTTTCATTTAAGGCAATACGAGCGTTGCCTATACCGACAACAAGACCACCTTTTCTTTTTTGTGTTACTTCAAGCGGCATCAATTTTGAAAAACCAAGTGCCATGAGTTTTTTTTCTAGCTGTTGATCCATTTTATTTTTGCAGAGCATGACCTGTTGACCGGTTTTAATCTCGGCTAACGTCTTGTTTAATGCTTTTTTATTGTCGTTTGGCATATTTTGCTAAAGCTAAATGATAATGATTCCCATTCTAATCTATAGAAAAAGGATGTCAAGATCCGCTTTATTACGAAGAGGCTTGGCGAAGCGATTTCATGATATAGATCAAGTATGCGCAGGAAAGCAGTGATAGCCAAAAAATACTAAGGTAACCAATGATGCCGTCATATTCGCCGGTTAAATAAGCCCACTGAGATAAAGCGTTTGTCTCTGTAAGGTCTTTAGTTATTTTAATGAGAAAAACCCAACTGGCATGGAGTCCAATGCAATAAGAGAGGGTTTGGGTACGGAGGCGAACTAGAGCAAGGAAAATACCGACAACAAAAAGAGCAAAAAAATCATCAGTCGGCATATAAAGAAGTCCTTTAAATGCATTGATGATGACTTCAAACCCTGTGTTGATGCTCAGCTGAGTTTGATCAATGTGTTCTATTGGCTTGATAAAATGTAACAGGGCGTAAAAAAAACTACTCAGTAAGACGGCTGTTATCGCTTGATGCCAGATGTTTGCCAACTTGAAAAAAAAGCCTCTAAACAGTGTCTCTTCAATAAGCGCGACAATTAAGCCTGCTAATAGTGCTTTCAAAATCAGCTTAAATGTTATGGCGGCATCATGAGAGACCTGCCGGATGTCGAGGAAAATCAATAGGAAAATTACTGAAGCAAGAATTAAAAGACCGGCAAAAAAACCAATTGAGGCCTGTTTGCAAAAAAGTAATACAGAATTGTTATGCCCTATAGCCCGAAGGTTGAGATTAAAATACCTAAAACAAGGGAACATACCTAACACTAATAATAGAAGGGCGGCGCGGGTGACCCACCGTTCAAAACGAAATTCATCACTGCCAAATAATTGAAATAATGGGTAAGCTATTAAGGCGGCCATAAAAGCGGCAGTCAAAAAGTAGAAAATAAAAAATAAAGAAGCTTTCATTAAGTTTTTTTACAAATTTAAAAAATGTCTCGAAAAGAAGTGCAAAAATGTTCAAAGAATCGGTATGATACCGCACATAATTTCCAAGCAAAATGCGAAAGTGGCGGAATTGGTAGACGCGCTGGATTTAGGTTCCAGTATCGTAAGATGTGAGAGTTCGAGTCTCTCCTTTCGCACCATCTATATTTTTTTGAATAATCATCACTAAACGACACTAGAGAATAATTATGCAGGTTTCTGTTGAATCTAATTCTGATATTAAAAAAACATTAACAATCGTTGTGCCACAAGAAGAGGTCGATATGGCGATTAATAAACGGTATGACGATGTTAAACGAAACGCCCGTATCGATGGTTTTAGACCGGGTAAAGTTCCCATGAGCGTCATCAAAAAGAAATTTGGCGCCAGTGTTCGCGCTGAAGCTCTATCAGAGTTAACGCAAAGCTTTTTCTATAAAGCGATCATGGAAGAAAAAATGAACCCCGTTAGTCCGCCTGTTATCACCCCTACCGAGAAAGAAACGGAGGGTTATGAGTTCACGGCCAGTTTTGAAGTTTATCCCGAAATTACCGTTAATGCTGTTGAAGAGTTAGCGTTAAATAAACCCGTGGCTGAATTAGCAGAATCAGATATTGATGCAATGGTAGAAAAGTTGCAAAAACAAAAAGCTACGTGGTCTGAAGTTAAAAGAAAAGCGAAAAACGATGATCAAGTAACGGTGAGTTTTGAGGGTAAGGTGGGTGATAAACCTATTTCAGAAGAGCCGATCAAAGATTTTCCAGTTGTTCTTGGTTCAAAAAGCATGATCCCTGGATTTGAAGATGAGCTAAAGGGTGTTAAGGCAGGTGATAACATTAGTTTTGAAGTGACTTTCCCTGATGATTATCAGCAAGCTGATTTTGCAGGAAAAGTTGGCGCCTTCGACGTGGAAGTGATCAAGGTTGAAAAGAGTGAATTACCCGAGGTGAACGAAGAATTCATCAAAGAGTTTGGCGTTAAAAGTGGGGAAATGGCTGATTTTAGAGCAGATTTAACTAAAAACATGACGGCGGAATTGGACCGTACTTTAGCGACTAAACGTAAACAAATTGTGATGGACGCGATTGTTGAAAATAATGACGTTTCCGTGCCTGAAGCGTTGGTGGATAACGAAATCAATCAAATGATTGCCTCATTAAATGAAAAAGCAGCTCAAGCAGGACAACCTGCACAACCAGAATTACCCAAAGAGCTTTTTGCAGACCAAGCGACTAAACGCGTTAAATTAGGTTTGTTATTGTCTGAAGTGATTAAGCAAAATGACCTGAAAACAGATGATGAAAAAGTTCAACAGCGCATTGAAGACTTTGCGCAAACCTACGAGTCTCCTGAAGAGGTGATTAATTGGTACGCGTCCAACCCCGAAGAGCGTAAGAAGGTTGAGAGTGTTGTATTGGAAGATCAGCTCGTCGATTGGGTATTGGAAAAAGCAAACGTCACAGAGACTTCTTTATCGTTTGAAGAGTTAATGTCATCGGCTCAGGCAGCGGGTTAACGAACAGAATAAAAGGGAATAAATATGAATAATACGGTTGAAGCAACATCGCTTGGTTTGGTTCCAATGGTGGTTGAACAAACGGCTCGAGGTGAGCGTTCGTACGATATTTATTCTCGGCTACTTAAAGAACGTGTTATTTTTTTAGTTGGCCAGGTTGAAGACCACATGGCTAATTTAATTGTGGCTCAAATGTTGTTTTTGGAATCCGAAAACCCTGATAAAGATATCCATCTCTACATTAACTCACCCGGGGGTTCGGTTACGGCTGGCATGTCTATTTACGATACCATGCAATTCATTAAGCCAGATGTCAGCACAATGTGCATTGGTCAAGCAGCCAGTATGGGGGCTTTATTGCTCACCGGCGGAACAAAAGGTAAACGTTTTGCCTTGCCGCACTCAAGGATGATGATTCATCAACCCTTAGGCGGATTTCAAGGTCAAGCGTCTGATATTGATATACACGCTAAAGAAATCTTACTGATTCGCGATCGCCTAAATAAAATTATGGCGGAGCATACAGGGCAGCCCATAGACGTTATTGAAGGTGATACAGATAGAGATAACTTTATGGGAAGTGAGAAGGCAGTAGATTATGGCTTGATTGACAAGGTGCTTAAGACACGAGCAGGCGAACAGTCAGAAAAGTGAGGATCGATGAGCTAGACAGATTGTAATTCTCGACCATACTTGATGTGTCATGTAAGATAAATAGTCACTAAAAAGTCATATTTATAGTTTTGCTGCTTAAGAAAAGAGGTTCATATGAGTGATGAAAAAGACAACAACGAGAATGACGGTAAGCTTTTAAATTGCTCGTTTTGTGGAAAAAATCAGCACGAAGTCAGGAAGTTAATAGCAGGCCCTTCTGTGTTTGTTTGTGATGAATGTGTTGAGCTTTGTAACGATATTATCAAAGAAGAGCTTCAGCAGAACGAAACCTCAGATGAGGATGGTAAATTACCTAAACCTACTGAAATTAAGAAATCTTTAGATAAATATGTGATTGGCCAGCAACAAGCTAAAAAGATTTTATCTGTAGCTGTTTATAATCACTATAAACGTCTAAAGGCGCCGCAGGGAGCAGACGACGTTGAATTAGCTAAAAGCAATGTATTACTGATTGGACCTACGGGCTCAGGAAAAACTTTATTAGCTGAAACCCTGGCAAGAATGTTGAATGTTCCCTTTACGATTGCTGATGCAACGACGCTCACCGAAGCAGGTTATGTTGGTGAGGATGTTGAGAACATCATTCAGAAGATATTGCAAAAATGTGACTTTGATGTCGACAAAGCGGAAAGTGGCATTGTTTACATCGATGAAATCGATAAAATTTCACGAAAATCTGATAACCCATCGTTAACGCGTGATGTTTCGGGTGAGGGTGTTCAACAAGCCCTGTTAAAATTAATCGAAGGTACAGTCGCCTCTGTTCCTCCGCAAGGTGGTAGAAAACATCCTCAGCAAGAATTTTTGCAAGTTGATACTGCAAATATATTATTTATTGTAGGTGGCGCGTTTGCAGGTCTTGATAAAGTGATTAAAGATCGTTCTCAAAATAAAGCCGGCATTGGTTTTTCTGCAGAGGTTATCAGCGAGGAAGAAACTGCAGAAGCGGGAGATATTTTGCAAAATGTCGAACCGGAGGACCTTGTTAAATATGGTTTAATCCCAGAGTTTGTTGGGCGATTACCGGTTGTTGCAACGCTTGAAGAACTGGATGAAGATGCGTTGATCGAAATTTTAAGTGAGCCTAAAAATGCGCTAACTAAGCAGTACAAGCGCCTTTTTGATATGGAAGGGGTTGAACTGGAATTTAGAGAGGAAGCACTTCGAGAGGTTGCTAAAAAAGCGATGGCCCGCAAAACGGGGGCTCGTGGCTTAAGGACGATTCTTGAACATGTTTTGTTAGACACAATGTATGACCTCCCCTCATTAGAGAATGTGTGTAAAGTCGTTATTGATGATAAAGTCATTCGTGGCGAATCAGAACCGATGTTTATTTATGAAAATGAGCAAAAAATGGCGTCATCGGAATAAAGAATTCATTTGGAGATAAAAAAGGGCGCTTTAAGCGCCTTTTTTTATGTTTAATTGCTTGAAAATGGTGTTTCGTGCCCCAATATTCTCGTTAACATTTATTTTTTAAAGGCGGTGCTTAATGAGCGACAAATTAGATTTAACAAATTTACCTATTCTTCCTCTCAGGGATGTGGTCGTATATCCGCATATGGTTATTCCACTGTTTGTTGGTCGAGACCGCTCTATTCAAGCCATTGATTTAGCAATGGAAGACAATAAAAAGATCGTATTAATTGCTCAGAAGAACCCTGATCATGATGACCCTAAAGAAGCTGACTTATATCAAGTAGGAACATTGGCCACTATTCTACAACTGTTAAAGTTGCCAGACGGCACAGTGAAAGTATTAGTGGAAGGTGAAAAGCGAGTCAAGGTAGATAGAGTCCATTCCGAAGAGCCGTTATTCAGTGCAGATGTGTCCTTGCTTGAAGATAACTTGGATATTGAAGAACAAGAAATGGACGTGCTCATTAGAACGGTGACATCTGCTTTTGAAAGCTACGTTAAGTTAAATAAAAAAGTTCCCCCTGAGGTTTTGACGTCATTGTCTGGTATTGACGATGCGGGACGTCTTGCCGATACCATGTCCGCACACATGGTGCTAAAAGTAGAAGAGAAGCAAAACATTCTAGAAATTAATAACTTGCGTGAACGGCTAGAGCATTTGTTGTTATTGATGGAAGGCGAAGTTGATATCCTCGAGATGGAGAAACAAATCCGTAGTCGTGTAAAGCAACAAATGGAGAAAAACCAGCGCGAATATTATTTGAGTGAGCAGATGAAAGCCATTCAAAATGAACTCGGCGATATGGAGGAAGGTTCCAATGAAGTCGATGAATTAGAAAAGAAAATAAAAAATGCCGGCATGTCTAAAGAGGCAAAAGAGAAGGCCGAATCTGAGCTTGCTAAGTTAAAAATGATGTCGCCCATGTCGGCTGAAGCAAGTGTAATAAGAAACTACATAGATTGTATGGTAAAGGTGCCTTGGAAAAAGCGTACACGTATCCGGCATGACCTCGCAGCGGCTCAAAAAGTATTGGATACCGATCACTTTGGTTTGGAAAAAGTAAAAGAACGTATTTTAGAATACCTTGCTGTACAGCAACGTGTAAAAAACATGAAAGGACCGATTTTATGTTTGGTTGGTCCACCAGGGGTTGGTAAAACATCGTTAGGCCAATCGATTGCACGTGCAACAAACCGCAAATTTGTCCGTATGTCATTAGGTGGCGTGCGCGATGAGGCAGAAATAAGAGGGCACAGGCGTACCTATATCGGGTCGATGCCAGGAAAAATTTTGCAAAATTTGTCGAAAGTAGAAACGAGAAATCCACTGTTTTTACTTGATGAAATTGACAAAATGGCGATGGATTTTAGAGGAGACCCCGCCTCCGCTCTGTTAGAAGTATTAGATCCTGAACAAAATAACACATTTAATGATCATTATCTGGAAGTGGATTTTGATTTGTCAGATGTTATGTTTGTGGCAACAGCAAATAGCATGAATATTCCCGGCCCTTTATTGGATCGAATGGAGGTGATTAATTTATCGGGATACACCGAAGATGAGAAGATAAATATTACCGAAAATTATCTGATTAAAAAACAGCTTAAGAATAATGGCTTAAAAGAGTCCGAGCTTCATATCAGTCAATCGGCCATCAGAGATACAGTTCGCTATTATACAAGAGAGGCTGGAGTCAGAAATATTGATAGAGAAATGTCAAAAATATGTCGCAAAGTGGTTCGTGATATTTTGCTGAGTAAGCCGAAAAAAAGAATCAACGTGACCTCTCGCAATTTAAATAAATACTTAGGCGTTAGACGGTTTGACTTTGGTAAGGCTGAAGGCAGTAATCAAGTGGGTCAAGTCACTGGCTTAGCATGGACAGAAGTGGGTGGTGAGTTACTCACTATAGAAGCAGCTATCACTGAAGGAAAAGGAAAACTCACCCTGACAGGTAAATTAGGCGATGTGATGCAGGAGTCTATACAAGCCGCTTTAACCGTTGTCAGGAGTCGAGCTGAAACCTTAGGCATTCCCCCAGATTTTTATCAAAAAAATGATATCCATGTACACGTCCCTGAAGGTGCCACGCCGAAAGATGGTCCAAGTGCGGGTATTGGCATGTGTACTGCGTTGGTTTCCTCACTAACGGGTGTGCCTGTTTTAGCGAATGTTGCAATGACTGGAGAAATAACACTGCGGGGTGAAGTGCTACCCATTGGTGGGCTTAAGGAAAAGTTATTGGCGGCGCTAAGGGGCGGCATTACGACAGTTGTCATTCCGCATCAGAACGAAAAAGATCTGGTAGAAATGCCTGCTAACATAAAACAGGGGCTGACCATTATTCCTGTACGATGGATTGATGAGGTGCTGACTGTTGCTTTAGAGGACATGCCGGTACCTGTAAAGGAAAATAAAAAGTTGAGCAGCAGTGGAATGAAAAAGAAAAAACAAACAAAAACTAAAGAAATAACAGAGCATTAAGTTGTATAACTAGAATTAGCTTGAGATAAGGTGGCTTTTGGATATGGCGTTTAATTTTAAAAAACTGTTTAAAAGCCTTATGCTGCTTGACACTAGTGGGTATGAAAGGATATAAATTCAACTTGTTGAATTTATATCGCTAAGAACATAGTCGCTATAAGAACCAACAAGAACATACAACTTTATTAACGTATCTAATCATCCTATTGGGGGAAATATATGAACAAATCAGACCTTATCAACGCAATTGCTGACGAATCGGGACTCACGAAAGCAGACGCAGGCCGCGCTCTTGACGCAACTATTTCATCAGTGAGTAATGCACTAAAAGACGGTGATTCCATCTCATTAATTGGCTTTGGTACTTTTTCTGTAAAAGAGCGTTCTGCTCGTACAGGACGTAATCCGCAAACGGGTGAAACGATTCAAATTAAAGCGTCTAAAATTCCTTCATTTAAAGCTGGAAAAACTTTAAAGGACTCTGTAAACTAGCGCCTCTTCTGGACATGGGGTGCTTAGCTCAGCTGGGAGAGCGTCGCCCTTACAAGGCGAATGTCGGGGGTTCGATCCCCTCAGCACCCACCATTAGGAGTGGTAGTTCAGTTGGTTAGAATACCGGCCTGTCACGCCGGGGGTCGCGGGTTCGAGTCCCGTCCACTCCGCCAAAACAACCCTAAGGCCGATAAAGCCTTAGGGTTTTTTTTTGAAAATTTTACATAGGTTATATTTATGTTAGAAAGATTGAGAGTACATGTTAAAGGTTGGTTAGGTATGGCTATTCTGATATTGATTTCCATACCCTTTGCCTTATTTGGCTTGCAAAATTACACGTCGGGAGGCTCTGAACAACCAGTGGCTGAAGTTGGTGATGTCAAAATCTACCAAGCCGATGTTAATAGAGCTTATCAGAATCGCGTCTCTCAATTAAAAGAGCAATATGGAGAACAATATTCTCCTGATTTATTTAATGAAGCAGCCGTCCGGCAAGAGTCATTAAATCGGTTGGTCCAAGAGCAACTGATATCACAAACGGTTGCTAAAGATGGTTATGTCGCATCAGACAGGGCGGTTCTTGATGTGATTTCTAAATTAGAGGCTTTTCAAAAAGATGGCCAATTTGATAAAGCTACTTATGAGCAGTTGTTACAAATGCAAGGATTGACTACAACAGGCTTTATTGAATCGGTGCGGTTAGGTATAGAGCGGGAACAATTTATAAATTCGATTGTTGATACAACATTGGTTGATGATAGCGAAGTCGAAGACTTTTACCGCTTGACTAATCAAACCCGAGATATTCGTTATTTGTTGCTTCCTGTCTCATCAGTAATGGCTGAAGTCACCGTAACGGATGAAGAAATAGAAAAAAATTATGCCCAAAACGAGCATTTATATAAGACGCCTGAGGTCGCCTTGATAGATTATGTCGAACTCAGTTTGGCTAACCTGATGACTGATATTAACCCATCTGATGAGGAATTATTGGCATTTTATGAAAGCGAAAAACAATCTTTTATGATGGCCGGGCATAGAAGAGCCAGCCACATATTATTTGAAGTCCCTGAAGGCACCTCAATAGACGATGCCGAAATAAAGAGGGCGCAAGCTGAAGAGGCACTCAGTCGGATTAAAAATGGTGAAGAATTTTCTGTCATTGCCGAAGAAGTGTCTGAAGATATTGGCTCAGCAAAATTAGGTGGTGATTTAGGTATCATCACAGAAGGCATGATGGATGCAGAGTTTGAAAAAGCGCTTGCAACGCTTAAAGAAGGCGAAGTCAGTGAAGTGATTCAGACTGTTTACGGCTTTCAAATTATCAAACTGGTTTCTAAAGAAGCCGATACAATTGAGCCTTTTGATAAAGTTAAAGAGAAGGTTACAGAGCTTTTTAAACGGGATATTGCGGGTGAAAAATTTAATCAATTAGCTGAACGTTTTGCAGAACTAAGTTTTGAAAATCCTGACTCGTTAGAGCCTTTAGCTGATGAGTTGGGGTTAAAAATACAGCAACAATCCGGCATTACACGTCTTAATGGAGAAGGCATTGCCTCAAATGACAAGGTAAGACATGCTGTGTTTAAGGAAGATGTGTTGGCTGGCAATAATAGCGAAGTGATTGAATTGAATTCTGAGCACTTTGTGGTACTGAGGGTTAACCTTCATACACCCGAGGAAGTTCTACCGCTTGAGGCTGTGAAAAACTCGGTTGAATTGTCAGTAAAAAAAGAGAAGTCTCAGCGGTTATTAAAAGATAAAGCAGCGGACTTTTTGGCGAAAGCGACGTCGGGGGTGAGTTTTAATGAACTAGCCTCGCAAGATGGTGTGTTGTTGGAAGATGTGGGCCCTGTCACTAGGAATGATCAATCAACGCCAGCTAAACTATTAAGAGAGGCATTTAGTATGCCTCACCCGAATGAAGACGAGAGGAAGTATAAATTAACAACGCTGGATAACGGTGACTTCGCTGTTATTGAACTTGCAAAAGTTACTGATGGCGATGTCTCTGAAATTGATGAAGAAACTTTGCGGTCATTCAAGGTGTTTTTAGCTCGGTTAACAGGTGAAGTGACTTTAGCCGCCTCATTAGCGAATTTAAGTGTTGATGCGGGCGTGGTTTTTGCTGATCAGTCCGAATAATTTGAAGTGAAATGTCTCTGTCAAATTTTATTGCAACCGGTTTAGTTATTTTGGCTGGCAGGTTGACAGCGGACGCTTTGATTCATGGCCTTTGTAAAGGGCTTGTTTCAATTCTCGCTGTGGAACGATTTTTAGCGATGTGCAGAACCCGTGTGAATGCCTTTAGTGATTCGTCTGGTGCCCTGATTATTGCCCGAAATGAAGTTGAAAATCAGGTCTTACAATCTGATTAAATCGGAATGAAGAAGCCAAAGATGAAACTGTTTAGGGTGGCTGGCTTATTGTTTTTAATGGCACTGACCTCATCCTGTTCCGACACGCCCTTAAATAGTCCCTACGTAGAAAAAAGCGGGTCAGGTAAGGTAATTTATACTTCCTTTTCTGAGCGCCCAAAGCACTTGGATCCAGCGAAGGCCTACAGCTCAAATGAATATGCCATTATCGCTCAAACGTATGAGCCACTGTTTCAATACCATTATTTAAAAAAGCCTTACCAGCTTGAACCTTTGTTAGCTAACGAAATGCCCCAAGTACATTATTATGATGCTGAGGGGACGCGTTTGGTGGGCAAAATTGACGATCATGAAATTGCGTATAGTGAATATCAACTTTCTATTAAACCAGGTATTAAATTCCAGCCTCACCCAAGTTTTGATTTAGCGCTTCATAAGGCATTACCGAAAACATGGGAGGGTAAATCGATTTACGACTTACCTTTGAAAACGCGAACGCTAACGGTAGATGATTTTATTTATCAAATAAAACGTTTGGCTGATCCAGCAACTCAATCACCAATAGCAGGATTAATGGCCAATTATATTGTTGGTTTTGCTGAATTTGCCAATCAGCAATCGGCATTAAAAAAACAATTTCCTGACGTTACCAAGAGCCAGCGCTTAAAATCTAAGTCGCTTGAGGGTGTTAAAAAGATAAATGAGTACTTTTTTTCAATTCGGATTAAGGGTAAATACCCTCAGTTTATAAATTGGTTAGCGATGCCGTTTTTTTCCCCAATACCTTGGGAGGCCGATGAATTTTATTCTCATCCGTTCTTGCGTGAGAAAAATATAACACTGGACTGGTTTCCAGTTGGTACTGGGCCTTTTTATTTGCGGGAAAATAATCCTAACCGGCGAATGGTGTTAACAAAAAATCCCCATTTCCATGCCGACTATTATCCATCCGACGGGCACGCAGGGGCAAAAGAAAAAGGCCTGCTAAACGATGCTGGTAAACGCCTTCCATTAATAGATCAGGTCATTTTTTCGCTTGAAAAAGAATCGATACCCTACTGGAATAAATTTTTACAGGGTTATTATGATGCTTCAGGTGTCAGTTCAGATAGTTTTGATCAAGCGGTTAACTTTTCGGCAGAGGGGGATGTGGGCTTAACTCAACGTATGATTGATCGAGGGATTGGTCTTCAAACAGCCGTTACGACATCTACGTATTATTTTGGTTTTAATATGATGGATGAGGTGTTGGGAGGCCGCTCAGAAAAAACTAAAAAACTTCGCCAGGCTATTTCTATTGCGGTTGATTTTGAAGAATATATTTCAATTTTTCAAAATGGCCGAGGAGTTGCCGCACAGGGGATTATTCCTCCAGGCATTTTTGGGCACCTTGCTGGAGAGCAGGGGATGAACCCCGTTGTCTATGCCTGGCAGGATGGGTTGCAAAGGCGATCAATAACTGAGGCAAAAGCCTTATTGAGTGAAGCAGGCTACCCTAAAGGCGTTGACCCAGCCACAGGTAAGCCATTGGTATTATACTTTGATACCATGGACAGTGGCCCTGACAGCAAGGCTCGATTAAATTGGTTTCGCAAACAATTTAATAAATTAAATATTCAATTGGTTATCCGCGGAACAGATTACAACCGTTTCCAAGAAAAAATGCGAACAGGCAGTGCACAAATGTTTATGTGGGGTTGGAATGCTGATTACCCAGACCCTGAAAACTTCTTGTTTTTGCTGTATGGAAAAAATGCAAAAGCCATTAATGGTGGAGAGAATGCGGCTAATTACCAGAATGCAGAGTTTGATCGTCTTTTTGAGCAGGTGAGTACCATGGAAAACACGCCTGAAAGGCAGGCTCTTATTAATGAAATGGTCAGTATTGCTCAACAAGATGCTCCGTGGATTTGGGGTTTTCACCCGAAGGCTTTTTCTTTGTACCACGGGTGGTATAAGAATGCCCATCCTAACTTAATGGCAAATAATAAAACCAAATATATAAATATTGACCCAGTACAACGAGAGCAATATCAACAGCAATGGAATCAGCCCGTTTATTGGCCTTTGGTTTTAATTTTACTGCTGTTAGCTTGTTTGGCCATACCAGCGTATGTGATTTTTCGGCGAATTGAGAGAAGCACGGCTCTATGATCAATTATATTATCAGGCGATTACTTTACGTGTTCCCCGTGTTGCTTGGCGTTAATGTGCTGACTTTCGTGCTCTTTTTTGTCGTTAATTCACCGGACGACATGGCACGTATGCAATTGGGTGATAAGCACGTGACCCAAGCAGCCATTGATAACTGGAAACAGCAACGCGGGTACGATTTACCCTTATTATGGAATGGAACAGAAACAGGGGTACAACACATCTCAAAAACGATTTTTTTTGAAAAATCCGTTGGCTTATTTGTATTTGACTTTGGGCTGTCGGACAGTGGTCGAGATATTCTTGCGGATATCTCGCAACGCATGTGGCCCAGCTTAGCCATTGCTATTCCATCCCTTATCTTTGGTGTATTAGCCAACATAACCTTTGCGTTACTTTTATTATTTTATCGAGGCAGTGCGTTAGAAATCAGCGGTTTATTTTTATGCATCACCTTAATGTCAATATCGGGGCTGTTCTATATTATCATTGGGCAATATTTTATCGGTAAACTATTGGTTTTAACGCCTATTTCTGGTTATTCGCCCGGGTTGGGGGCATTTAAATTTATTCTTTTGCCCGTGTTCATTGGGGTTGTGAGTGGATTAGGGACAGGTGTGCGCTGGTATCGGACCTTGTTTTTAGAAGAGGCTGCAAAAGACTATGTGAAAACAGCAAAAGCAAAGGGATTATCCGATCTACAAGTGCTTTTTAAGCATGTGTTAAAAAATGCCATGATCCCCATCCTAACAGGCATTGTCGTTATATTGCCTTTGTTGTTTATGGGGAGTTTAATCACAGAATCATTTTTTGGTATACCCGGTTTAGGAAGCTACACAATAGATGCCATTAATCGTCAAGATTTTGCCATTGTACGATCCATGGTGTTTCTCGGTTCTTTTTTATACATCATCGGTTTATTGATGACTGATATTTCTTATACATTAGTGGATCCAAGGGTTCGATTAGAATAATGTTGACTTTGTTATGGACCGATATGGCTGTATTTGCACTTGTTATAGGCGGCATGCTGGCTATTTGGCGAATCAGTAAAAAAAAGCACCTGCGAGAACCTTGGTCAGAGGTTTTTAATCGCCCAATGGGCGCTATCTCTTTTACCGTTATATTAGCTTTCTTATTGATTGGTCTTTTGGATTCGACACGGCTCCGGTATCACGATGTTTTACCAAATGGCGAAGTGAATGAACATGCCAGCCTATTAAGTGTGTTAGATATTATGTTGACGCCGTTGCGCTTGCAAACTGAAAAAACCTATTCAAAACCTTTTGCACATACAGCCTATGCGAAAGAAATGAGCACCGATGCAGAGGGGGTGACCCGTTGGCTCTATCCGAGGCTAACGCACGGAGGGGCTCACCTTGCAAATCCTTCGGTGGATAAAAAGAGCGATATTTTCGTCAAGACAATACAGGGTCTTGGCTATGGGTTTTTGGCCTGGGCTGTTTTATTTCTTATGATTAAATTTTTATCAAAGCGGACAGAAGTTTTTCAATCCAAAGCGCTTAAATACAGCTTGTTAACCACTTTAGGCATTTTTTGTTTGGTTGGTGTTTTTGCGACACTGGGGCCGTATTATCATATTTTGGGGACGGATAAAGTGGGTGAAGATGTGCTTTATCAGACAATTAAAAGCATCAGAACAGGGCTGGTGATAGGCGCGCTGACAACGATTGTTATGCTGCCTATTGCCATTACACTGGGTTTAATGGCCGGTTTTTTTCGAGGGTGGGTGGATGATGTTATTCAATATCTTTACACCACGTTGAGTTCAATACCGGGTGTATTGCTCATAGCTGCGACGATTTTGATGGCGCAGGTTTATATGGCCAACAACCCTGAATTATTTACTACCGTTGAAGATAGAGCTGATATGCGATTGTTATTGCTTTGTGTGATTTTGGGTATGACCAGTTGGACAGGCTTGTGTCGATTATTACGTGCGGAAACACTAAAAATTCGAGAAATGGAATATGTTGTAGCATCACGTGCCTTGGGGGTAGAGCGTTTGACTGTATTAAAACGGCATGTACTGCCCAATGTGATGCACTTGGTAATGATCACCATTGTGCTAGATTTCAGTGGCCTGGTATTAGCGGAAGCGGTTCTTTCATACATAAACATTGGGGTCGATCCGTCGACATACAGCTGGGGTAATATGATTAATACCTCGCGGTTAGAAATGGCTCGTGAACCAATTGTTTGGTGGCCTTTGACAGCGGCTTTTGTTTTTATGTTCACGCTTGTTCTAGCGGCTAATTTGTTTGCAGATGCCGTCCGCGATGCGTTTGATCCACGATCATTATAATGATTATTTACATTAACTAAATCTTTTAACTCATTGAATAATGAATAAATATATTTTTCATAAAGACATTCTTTCCGATGATGAACAGTCCTTTATAAAAGCAAGCTTTAAGGCGCTTGCTGAAAAGGAGGACAGTTTTTACTGCCTTAAAACATCTAAACTCATCGACTTATCGGCTGTACGAGAACAGTTGCAATGTGATGTCAGTGTTCTAAAAAATTCTTTCGATGGACAGCAGTTTCGTCTATTGGTCACGGATATGGATTCAACGTTAATCTCGATTGAATGTATTGACGAAATAGCCGATATGTTGGGCATTAAACCAGAAGTGTCGCGTATTACTGAAGCGGCAATGCGAGGTGAATTAAACTTTGAAGAATCCTTAACTCAGAGAGTGGCTTTATTGAAGGGTTTGCCCGTTGGTGAACTTCAAAGGGTCTATGATGAGCGTTTAAGGTTGAATCCAGGTGCTGAAAAACTGATCGATTACTTGAAACAAAAGGGCATTAAATTAGCCCTGGTTTCTGGCGGGTTTACTTTCTTTACCGATAAATTAAAGCAAAGATTGGGCATTGATTATACTTTAGCCAATACCCTGGACGTTGAAGGTGGCTGTTTAACCGGACGGGTGGAAGGCGATATTGTGGGTGCGCAGGCTAAAGCCGATTTATTGATAGAGTTGTCTAAAACGCTTGAAATAGAAACGCAGCAGGTTATTGCCATGGGCGATGGCGCGAATGATTTACGAATGATGGACTGCGCTGGTTTAAGTGTCGCTTATCATGCTAAGCCGACGGTGCAAGCGCAAACCGATATACAAATTAACCATCGTGGGTTAGATGCGGTTATTGATGTATTGAAAGCGTCATCAAAATGACAAGCCCTCTACTGTCTATTCAAGGGCTTAAAACGCAATTCAACCCGTCTCATGAAATTATTAAGGCGGTTGATGGTATTAGTTTAGACATAGCGCAAGGAGAGGCCGTTGCGCTGGTAGGTGAGTCAGGCTGTGGAAAGTCAGTATCAGCGTTATCAGTTCTCCGATTGCTGCCCAATAATGCACAAATAACTGAAGGGAAAGTCCTTTATCGCGGCTCTGATCTATTACGCGTGACTGAACAAGAGATGCGCGCTGTGCGTGGCTTGCGTATATCAATGATTTTCCAAGACCCGATGAGCTCATTAAATCCGGTTATGAGTATTGGTGATCAAATCGCTGAAGCAATTTTAGCTCATAAAAAGCAATCTTCTGGAGAGCTTAAAGAGCGTGTTGTTAAGTTGATTAAACAAGTGGGTATAGCCGATTCAGAACAGCGCTATGACGCATTTCCGCATCAATTATCGGGCGGTATGAGACAGCGAGTGATGATTGCGATTGCTTTGGCTAATGAGCCGGAGCTATTAATTGCCGATGAGCCGACGACGGCCCTGGATGTGACGATTCAATCACAGATTTTACAGTTACTTAAGGACTTGCAACGTCAAATGGGCATGTCATTGTGGATCATTACACATGACTTAGGGATAGTGTTGGATATTGCTGACAAAGTAGCCGTGATGTATGCCGGGCAGCTGGTCGAAGTGGCCTCACGCGATGCTTTTTTTAAAAACCCCTTGCATCCATACAGCCAGCGCCTCTTTAACGCGGTGCCTACGATGGAAAAACGTCACGAACCCTTGGTCACGTTAAGTGGTTCTGTGCCTAAACTGTCCAGGACTTTTACAGGCTGCCGCTTTGCTGAACGATGCGACTATAAAGTACCTGATTGTATAGAAACAGGTGCTATAAAATGGAAACGTGTTTCTGGAACACAGCAGGTGAGATGCATCAAACTAAATGATGTGGATGGAATTGAAAAACCGAGCCAAGAACGAAAAAACGATCATCCTGTTAATTCTAATCACATCGTCTTAAAGGTTAATCAGCTAAAAGTTCATTTTCCCATTAAAAAGGGATTGTTAAAACGAACGGTGGGTCACGTGAAAGCGGTAGATGATGTCAGTTTTGATTTGTTAGCCGGTTCTACAACAGCTTTAGTGGGGGAGTCAGGGTGTGGCAAAACAACTTTGGGAAAGACGTTGTTACAACTCTTACCCATCTCATCGGGTGAAGTCCATTATCAAGGTGAAAACTTAAGTGGTTTATCGGAAACGGCATTTCAGTCTTACCGTAAACAATTGCAAATTATCTTTCAGGACCCGTTTTCCTCAATGAACCCCAGAATGTTGGTTGGCGATATTTTAGAAGAAGGCATTAGAACATTAAAACCGGAATTAAACGAAGCCGATATTACTCAACAATGTAACGCTTTATTAAAAAGAGTCGGGTTGAATTCTGATGTTCGTCTGCGTTATCCCCATGAGTTTTCAGGTGGACAGCGCCAACGATTATGTATTGCGCGGGCATTGGCGGTGAACCCGTCGATCCTTGTTTGTGATGAACCAACCAGCGCCTTGGATGTTTCTGTTCAAGCGCAGGTATTGAATTTATTAAAGGAATTACAACATGAGCAGGGCTTGAGCTATCTATTTATTACTCATGATTTATCCGTTGTGGCTTATCTGGCTGATAACGTGGCGGTTATGTATTTAGGGCGCATTGTTGAATACGGGTCGGTAGATGAGGTGCTTAATCACCCTGCTCATCCTTATACGCGTGCGTTAATAGAGGCCGTGCCGACGTGGAGTGATCCAAAAGAAAAAAAAGTGATTAAATTATCAGATGATATGCCATCGCCAGCTAACCCACCAAGTGGTTGCCATTTCCATACACGTTGCGAGCATGTTATGGCTGAATGCCGTAAAAAAACGCCAACAGATGTTTTTCTAAACAGCAATCACCGGGTGAATTGTTTGTTGTATCGTTAACAGGAAACAGTATCTGGCGTGTTCTTATGTTTTGGTCACATCAACGACTATTTTTAATTTTTGCCCTGGCTTTAAGTACTTTTTATCTAACGTATTCCAGCGTTTTAAATCGACGACACTGACATTAAACTTCTTAGAGATACGATAGAGAGAGTCGCCATTTCTGACGGTGTACCGAATGGTTTGATGCTTCTGAGTAGAGGCCAGGGGGTTAGAGATAACTGCTTGAGGCGTTTTGCTCCAAATGACCAATTTTTGACCAATTTTCAAGGTGTCCCCAGGTGCCATAGCGTTCCACTTCGCTAAGTTACGGACCCCCACCTTATGCTGTTGGGCAATGCGCCAAAATGAATCCCCGGATTGCACGCGGTATTCAAACTTATGGCCTTGTCTAGACGTGTTCAAAATGGCATTTTTTCGCATAGACACACTGCTGGCATATAGGCTGTCTTTATAGTTGGCCGTGGGTATAAGCAGGTGCTTCCCGGCTCTGATTATATTGTTTTTGATTGGATTAGCCTGTTTTATTTGAGCGGTTGTGGTTCGATAACGCCTTGCAATTTCTCCGAGTGTTTCTCCAGAATTAACTTTGTGGCGGACCCATTTTAAACGCTGGGTATCCGGCAGGGTTGCGAGGTTTTGTTTGAACGTATCGGCTTTAGCGGCGGGAATTAATAAATAATGTGGCCCATTTGGGCTTGTTGCCCACTGATTGAAAGGCGGGTTAAGAACGTACAATTCTTCAATAGTGATATCCGCTAATTCCGCAGCACGGGCCAGATCAATTTGTTTCTCGATATTTATTTTTTCAAAAAAACGCTTATTAGGGATGTCAATAAGCTCAACATTGTACTTTTCTGCATTCGCAAGAAGTGTTGCAATAGCGATCAATTTAGGGACGTAGTGTCGGGTTTCCTTGCGTAAATCGAGCGCCCAATAATTCGTTTTATACCCGAGCCGCTTATTTTTTTTAATGGCAGATGAAACACTTCCACCACCGGCATTATAGCCAGCTAAGGCAAGTAACCAATCATTATTAAAGCGCTTCGATAGCTTGGTAAGATAATTAAGCGCCGCATTGGTTGAGGCGTAAACATCTCGTCGCCCGTCGTACCACCACGTTTGTTTTAAGCCGAACGCTTTTCCTGTTGACGGGATGAACTGCCATAATCCGGCGGCTCTTCCATGTGAGTAAGCAAAAGGGCGGTAGGCGCTCTCAACAACAGGCAATAAGGCAAGTTCACCCGGTATCCCTCGTTTTTCAATTTCATTAACAACATGAAAAAGATAGGGCGCCGCATTTTCTTGAATACGTTTTATATAAGCGGGATGCTGGCTGTACCAGTTGATTTCGGCTTGAATACGTTCATTGTTAATGACCGGTAGTTGGTACAAAGAGAATAAACGCGGCCATATATTTTCTGCTTTCGCAGGTGCAGTAGCCTCTATCTTTTCCAGCTTCTTTTCAGGTGGTTGACGATTGACCGTTTCAGACTGCGTGTCTTTGATTGCAGTGGTATTTTTTGATGATTCATGTTGCACGGTAGTGCAGGATGACAACATGATAAAGGCGGTTAATAAAATAAAACGAATTGTTTTATTTATGATTAAATGTTGCATTGAGTGATGAGGAGTTGAAGTGACTTAATTTCTTCAATTATAGATTGTTTAGGTAATGGTAGATAAAAAAAACTCATTTATTGATAGCGCAAACGAGCTTCGCCATTGGTTTGAAACACCTATCGGGCAAAACTATCGGCATGCCGAATCCGCACTATTAAGAGCAAAGCTTAAAGAGAACTTTCGTAAGGAAGTGTTACAGCTTGATTTTATTGGCTGGGAAGAGGCATTTCATGAAGCGATGCGATTTGCTCACTATACCATTTTAGATCTTGACAGGAACAATTCGACTCAGTATCCAAGAATTGTTGGCGAAGCCGATAAGTTACCCATAGATACCTACAGCGTGGATATTGTGATTATGCCGCATACCTTGGAGTTTGCAGAAAATCCGCATCAGGTCTTACGTGAAGTCAATAGAGTCCTAAAGCCAGAAGGGATTATCCTGTTAATGGGGTTTAACCCATGGGCGTTTTGGCACCTTCCACGTTTTTTACCCAACGCAAAAAGGAGAACGCCTTGGAATGGCCACTTCATCAGTCGCCGCAGGGTGTTGGATTGGTTGAAACTACTCAACTTTGAAATTGAGGTGAGTAAAGGGGTTTGTTTGCTTCCGCTGCTCAAAAAAGACCAACCGATGGAGGCGCAGTCAATTGTCCAGAAAATGTTAGCTTGTGTGCCTGTTATTCCGGCCGCTTATTTTATAATGGGCGTAAAACGTGTTTCAGGTGGCACGTCTATCTTTCATTTAAAGGATTTAAAAAAGCGGTTCATTCCACCTTTAATCAAACCAGCAACAAAAACGATACATGTTGAAAAAAAGCGTGCAGATATACACTGACGGTGCATGCCGTGGAAACCCTGGAATTGGCGGTTGGGGTGCCAGTTTACGATACAACGGAACACATAAAGAAATCTATGGTGGGGCATTAGATACCACCAATAATAGAATGGAGTTAACCGCTGTTATTGAAGCGTTAAAAGCGCTAAAACAGCCCAGTGATTTAATAATACATAGCGATTCTAAATATGTGTTAAGTGGTATTAATGAGTGGTTACCTAATTGGAAAAAGCGAAATTGGAAAACGGCGAATAGAAAGCCGGTTAAAAATGTGGATTTATGGCAGCAATTAGATGCACTGACACAGCCGCATACGATCAAATGGGTTTGGGTAAAAGGGCATAGCGGTAATGCAGGCAATGAAAGGGCCGATGAACTAGCAAACTTGGGCATAGACTCGCTATGAGACAAATTATTTTAGATACAGAAACGACCGGTCTGGAGCCGAAGCAAGGCCACCGTATTATTGAGGTGGGCTGTGTGGAAGTTATTAATCGACGTTTAACTGGAAATAACTTCCATTATTACCTTAATCCGCAACGCGAGATAGATGAAGGCGCAGTCGAAGTCCATGGGTTAACGACTGATTTTTTATCGGATAAACCGTTGTACGAAGACATAGCCGATGAACTTTATGAATATTTAAAAGGCGCAGAAGTCATTATTCATAATGCCGCTTTTGATGTCGGTTTCATTAATCACGAATATAGGTTAATGGGTTCGGATCACTCGGATATGGCCTCGTGGTGCGATATCACCGATTCGCTTCATATGGCGAGAAAAATGTTTCCCGGGCAACGCAATAGCTTGGATGCACTTTGTAAACGGTACGAAATAGATAATAGCCAACGAACTCTGCATGGGGCTCTACTAGATGCTGAAATCCTGGCAGATGTCTATTTAATGATGACCGGTGGCCAAGATTCTTTGTTCGGCGATGAGCAGGCTACGGAGAATGACTTTAGACCCAAAATGTTGGATAAAAATAGACCCCGTTTACCGGTTATCAAAGCCAATGCAGAAGAATTAAACTTACATGCGCAGCGCCTTGAAGCCATTAATAAAGCATCCGGTGGTGAATCAGTGTGGGAAAAAATCAACCAGTAGTAACCCTTTACTAAAGGCTGTTAAAGCTGATACGACAGTTTTTGTTAGTCGTGGATTTTGATTCGATTAGGGTATTTAAAAAAAAACGATAACCCAAACTTTTTGTTAAAATAGACCTTTTTTACGCGGTAATAATAAATGACAGTTCGTACACGATTCGCACCAAGTCCAACAGGGTATTTACACGTTGGGGGAGCAAGAACAGCCTTATTCTCTTGGCTTTATGCAAAAAAAACCAACGGCCAGTTTATTTTAAGAATAGAAGACACCGATCGTGCACGTTCCACGGAAGAGTCTGTGCAAGCTATTTTCGACGGAATGGCTTGGCTGGACCTAACACATGATGAAGGCCCTTTTTTTCAAACCGATCAATTTCCTCGCTATTTAGACGTTATTCAACAGCTATTAAAACAAGGTGATGCCTATTATTGCTATTGTTCAGCAGAAGAGGTGGAGGCGATGCGAGAAGAACAGCGAGCAAATAAGCAAAAACCGCGATATAACGGAAAATGCCGTCACCGTACCGAGCCGGTTGAAGGGGTGACCCCTGTGGTGCGTTTTAAAAACCCAGAGCAAGGAGAGGTGGTGTTTGATGACTTGGTGCGTGGCGAAATATCCATTGCTAATCAAGAGTTAGATGATTTAATCATAGCGCGTTCTGATGGAACGCCCACTTACAATTTGACCGTTGTTGTCGATGACCTTGATATGAACATGACACACGTTATACGGGGTGATGATCATATCAATAATACGCCAAGGCAAATTAACATCATGAAAGCTCTTGGAGGCAACATTCCTCGTTTTGCACATGTGCCAATGATTCTAGGTGATGATGGCGCGCGTTTATCTAAACGCCATGGTGCAGTGAGTGTCATGCAATACCGAGATGAAGGTTTTTTGCCAGAAGCCTTACTCAACTATCTGGTTCGTTTAGGTTGGTCTCATGGCGATAAAGAGCTTTTTAGCCGTGACGAAATGATTGAGTTGTTCGATATCAAAGACGTCAATCGTACAGCTTCGGCGTTTAATACAGAGAAACTGCTTTGGATTAATCAACAATATATTATTAACAGTGACCCTCAACGGTTGGTAGAGCCATTAGCTGAGCAACTTAAGGCATTAGATTGCGATGTGGAGAAAGGCCCATCACTCATTGAGATTGTGAAAACACAGCAAGAACGTTCTAAAACACTAAAAGAAATGGCTGAAAAAAGCCTCATGTTTTATAAGGAATATGATGAGTTTGATGAGAAAGCCGCTAAAAAGAATTTAAAAGAAGCCAGTTTAGAACCATTAGAAATGATGCGGGATAAATTTAAAGCATTGGACGAATGGTCGAAAGAACCCTTGCACCAAATTATTTTAGGAACAGCTGAAGCATTAGAATTAAAATTGGGCAAAGTCGCGCAACCTTTACGAGTCGCCTTGTCAGGGACCTCTGTATCGCCAGCATTAGACGCGACGCTTTTCTTGCTAGGGAAAGAGTTAAGCATCAAAAATATTAATCGTGGAATTGATTACATAAAAAATAGAATTCTTCAGCAAGAAAGCTAGACACTGAGGCCATCATTCAGTACAATTCGCGTCCTGCCAAGAGGGGCCATAGCTCAGCTGGGAGAGCGCAACACTGGCAGTGTTGAGGTCAGCGGTTCGATCCCGCTTGGCTCCACCAACTTTTTGGTGTTTAAGTGATTTAGACGATTCACTTAACAAGTATAATAAAGACTTAGTCCCCATCGTCTAGAGGCCTAGGACACCGCCCTTTCACGGCGGTAACAGGGGTTCGAACCCCCTTGGGGACGCCATATAAAAAACCACTTGCAGTTATGTGAGTGGTTTTTTTATGCCCGTACGGATTTATAGACGGATAAGTGGTTTTACTAAGCTGAAGCAATGCTTTTTAACATAAATAAAAAAGGCAACAACATATCAAGTGATGTTATTAGTCAATGCTTTGAAACGTAATTGTTTTTTTATATCTGCAGGTACAGGTAAGAACTACGTTTGGCTGGGCTCAATTGTTATACTTGATGAATCTCAGAATTGGGGTAGAAGCACAATGAAAACGATTTTGTCACGTAATGATGAAGACAATAAGTTCATTATTGTGGGCAGTCATAATCAAATTGATACCCCGTACTTAGGTAAAGCCACTAATGCGCTGACATTTATGATGTCTCAATGCGGTAAAGAAAACTCTAGTCACGTTAGAATTCAAGGTATCAACCTTACAAATGTTGTAAGAAGTAGATTTTCTGAATGGGCTGATGTTGTTTTTGAAAAAGAGACTTAATTGGAGACTCCCTGTGTCCCACCCTAAGCCTTGCATATGCCCATCCACTGTAATTTAAGCGTCATGTTTTTAAGTTAGTCTATGTTAATGGTAAATGAAATTTTGGAGTACAGAGTGTGACAAAAATTGTTGAGCATAAGTATGTTGAAAAAGAACTCAGTTGGCTATCGTTCAATGAACGGGTTCTACAGGAGGCGGCAGATAAGTCGGTTCCAATTGTGGAGCGAGTAAGGTTTTTAGGAATATTTTCTAATAATTTGGATGAGTTTTTCCGTGTTCGTGTAGCTAATGTTAAGCGTAAGGTGCTTATTGAGAAGAGCCTGGAGGATGAGACACCTACAAAAAATCTCTTACGCGCTATTCAGAAAAAAGTATTAAAGCTTCAAGAGGATTTTGATGTTATTTATTTGGATGTATTAAAAGGGCTTGCAGAGCACCATATTTTTCTTATCAATGAAGATCAGCTGAGTGAAGAGCAAGGGCATTGGCTTAGGGAATACTTTGACACTAAATTAAAGCGGTATGTAGAACCAATCATCATTAATAAAGAAACGGATTTAGCGCCCTTATTAAAAGATGGTTTAACGTACTTAATTTGTGAAATGATAAACGGGGATGTAATTCAGTATGCGGCGATAGCTATCCCAACGAATGATTCGCCACGTTTTATTGAATTGCCGCGTGAGAAAGGTAAGCGGCGCAAAAATATTATTATGTCAGACAATGTGATTCGTTACTGTTTTGATGACATTTTTTCCCCCTACTTTGATTATAAACAACACCATGTTTATTCAATGAAAATGACCTGTGATGCGGACTTTGACTTAACCGATGATATTGACCAGTCCTTGTTAGAAAGAATGTCAGTAGGGCTCAAACAGCGACTCAATTCGCAGCCAGTTCGCTTTGTATATGAGCGTGATATGTCTTCGACAGCGATTGGCATGCTAAAAAGTAAGCTGGGTATTTCTAGGCATGACAGCGTTATACCGGGTGGTCGATATCATAATTTTAGAGACTTTATAAGTTTTCCAAATGTAGGGAGGAAGTACCTGGAAAACCCTAAAATGCCAGCTATAACCTCTCAGGACTTCGCTAATTACCCCAGTGTTTTTCAAGCGATTAAAAAGAAAGATATTCTGCTGAGTTATCCTTATCACAAATTTAGTCATTTTACAGAAATGCTCCGTGAGGCTGCTTTTGACCCGGCTGTTTTTGAAATAAAAATTAGCGTGTACCGTGTCGCAAGCAATAGCCGTATTATCAAATCACTCATTAATGCGGTAAGAAACGGTAAAAAAGTATTGGTTGTTGTAGAGCTACATGCGCGGTTTGATGAGCAGGCAAATATAGCGTGGGCCAAGGTGTTAACCGAAGGCGGGGTAAAGGTTGAATTTGGTGTTCCTTCTTTAAAATGCCATAGCAAACTATGTTTAATTGGGCGGCACGAAAAGGATAAAGCCGTGTACTACGCTCATATTGGTACAGGTAACTTCCACGAGAAAACAGCAAAAATCTATACCGATTTCAGCTTGTTTACCCGTAATGAAGACATTACAAAAGAAGTCATTGATGTTTTTGATTTCATCGTTCATAGCTATAAGAGTAAAGAGTTTAAGCATTTAATTGTTTCGCCTATCAGCACGCGAGATTGGATCAATCGGTCGATTGAAAATGAAATTAAAATGGCCAAAAAAGGCCATAAGGCAGAAATTCTATTAAAAGTGAATAATCTCGATGATAAAAGTATTATTAGTAAGCTGTATGAAGCGAGTTGTGCGGGTGTGAAAATTCGTATGATTATTCGGGGGATGTGCGTATTAGTACCGGGAGTGGAAGGCCAGAGTGAGAATATTGAGATTATTTCAATTGTTGATCGTTTTTTAGAGCATACTCGGATGAGTGTTTTCCATAATGGCGGTAAACCGAAGGTTTTTATTAGTTCTGCCGATTGGATGACCAGAAATATTGATCGCCGAATAGAAGTGGGTTGCCCTATTTACGATGAGGATATTAAGCAACGCCTTATCCATATTTTTAATGTGCAATGGAGCGATAGAACAAAAGCTAGAATGCTTGATAAGAAGCAAATTAATGAATACAGGCCCCGTGGCAATAAACGCAAAATACGTTCACAAGTAGCCATATATGATTACCTGAAAGCGATTGAAAGTAAAAAAATATGATAGAGAAAATGAGCAATAAAAGTGATGGGTCAGAGTTATTAGCGGCATTAGATCTTGGCTCAAATAGCTTTCATTTAATTATTGCTCGTATGAAAAATGGTCTGCTTGAACCTGTAAAAAAGATAAAGCACCGCGTTAAGTTAAGAGCCGGGCTAAATAAAGAAAATGAGTTGAATTACGAAGCAATTCTGCGTGCTGTCTCCAGCTTGAAGGAATTAGGCAATATATTACAAGAAAGTGACGTAGAAAAAGTCAGGGTTGTAGCAACACATACTATTCGTGAGGCAAATAATCGTAATGCCTTTTTAACATTAGCAGAACAAGCCTTGTGTTTTCCAATAGAGGTTATTTCTGGCTGTGAAGAAGCGCGTCTTATTTACCAAGGCGTGGTGCGTAGTGAAGCCTTGCTCGATAGAAGCCTGGTGATTGATATTGGTGGTGGCAGTACCGAAATAGTCGTGGGTGAGGGTTGTGACACCCTATACAGAGAAAGTAAAAGTATGGGCTGCATTAGCTTTACTGAGCGTTATTTTTTGAAAGAGTTAAATAAAAAAGCACGCGGATTTAAGTCGCTAGTGCGACACCTCTTGAAAAGAAGTAGTGAGTGACGACAATCACACTATTTCTAATCGCCAAAAAAGAGGTAGTTATGACACATCGCCGACTCACTGAGATAGAACGATACCAGATCCACGCTTTATTGAAACAAGGGCTTAGTCATCGAGCTATAGGGCGGGCGTTAGCCCGCCATCACTCCACTATCTCTCGTGAGATAAACCGCAATCAAGGAATGCGAGGTTATCGACCTAAGCAAGCCCAATATAAAGCGCTGGCGCGTCAGGTCAACAAAGTGCATTACCGTATTACGCTTCTCTTGTGGCAAGAGGTTGAGCGCCTATTACGCTTAGAATGGAGTCCAGAACAAATTAGCCAGCGACTTGCAAAAGAGCGGTATATCCAAATCAGTTCTGTGTGGATTTATCATTACGTTCAGAACGACAGAATCTTAGGTGGCAACTTACATAAACACCTTCGCTGTCAGAAGCAGCGAAAGAAAACGTATGGAGCAAAAGACCACAGAGGTACAATGCAAGGTAGAAAGGGCTTAGATCGTCGGCCAGTGGGTGCTAACAACCGCTCGCGCTTAGGGCACTGGGAAGGTGACACGATTATTGGTAAAAATCATCAAGGCGCTGCTCTCACTTTGGTTGACCGTAAGTCACGTTTCACCCTCATTGAGCCATTAGGTCGACGTACAGCAGAAAACACGCGTAGAGCCATTGAAAAATCTCTCCGTCAATATCCTCAATATGCCAGATCTCTCACGCTCGATAATGGTAAAGAGTTTACTCAGCATAAGCAGATTGAAAGTAACTTGTCTCTCTCCGTCTTCTTTGCTCGACCTTATGCCTCATGGGAACGAGGGACTAATGAAAATACGAACGGGCTTATACGGCAGTACTTAAAGAAAGATCGTTCATTACATGACCTGACTCAACAAGAAACCCGATTGGTGATGGATAGACTAAATCACCGCCCTCGAAAGATACTTGGATATAAAACACCTTTCGAGGTATTCTTCAAAACGAAGACCCATTTAACTAACGGTGTCGCATTAGCGAATTAAATCTGCGGCATTTAACAAAGCTGAAATAGCCGCCTTACAGAAATTGGAGTTTTGTTCGCATCGTTTTAAAGCCTTTGAATGGGACAACGTCTTTGCCACCTCCGGCACAGTTAAGGCGCTTTTTAAAACGGTTGGCTTAGTGGGGGAGAACACCGAGCACTTGTTATTGAGTGATCTTTTAGCGTTAAAAGATTTATTATGTCAGAAGGCTGGTTTTGAAAAGTTGTCGTGGGTGGGTATTGATGAATCACGAGCTAGTGTATTACCTGCTGGTGTGGCCATCATGATCGCGGTGATGAAAAGCCTAGGCATTACCGAGCTCAAGTTTTGCAGTGCGGCTTTACGTGAAGGCGTCCTCTATGAAATGGAGCAGCAGGATGAGGAGCAAAATACACGACTACTAACCCGTCAAAACATGCAAGCGCGCTACCATGTTGATCGTAAGTACGCACAGCAAGTGGCAGAAACATGCGAGCTATTATGGAATCAGGTAGCTGAAGATTGGCATTTAGAGCAGACAGGATTAAAAGAATTATTAAAAGAAGCTGCTTATTTATATGAAGTTGGCCAGCAAATTAGCGTGAGTGATTTTCAAAAACACTCGGGCTATATTTTGGCAAATAGCGAATTGCCTGGTTATAACCAAGATGAGCAGCAACTATTAGGTTTATTGGTGAGTAATGGTCGAAAAAAATTCAAGCGACGAAGCCTGCCATTACTTCGTCATGTTAGCCATAAATTATTAACACGTTTAATTCGTCTATTCCGTTTAGCGATATTGCTAAATAATAACCGGCAGCCATTAGTGATTGACTTACTCAGCTTAAAAGCAGATGGGAGCCATATGCAGTTGACAATTGATAAGGCGTTTTTTCTTGAACAAGAGTTGAATCTGGCTGATATAGATAAAGAAGCTAAATGGATGGCCAAGTTGGGTAATAAGCTCTCTTACCAATTGGTTTGATGCCCCAGTTTAATCATAAAGATACTATTTAGAGCTACTGTTATGTTTTAACAGAGCATCTTCAATTAACCCCTCAATAAGCTTTTGTAAGCTGGTGTCTTTTTCAATTGCCATTATTTTTAAGGACTTTAGGGTCTTTTTTTCTAATCGAAGGGATGTGCTTTTCTTTGCCTTGCTAGGGCCATTGCTTTCTTTTTTAGAGTCTTCTTTTTTGTTTTTCATTGGTACATGGCTAGCAAATATAAAAGTATTTAATAATCTTAGGAATATTAAGCGGAGAAGTAAAGCGTAAAGCCGCATCACCAGCTAAACGGGTGAGGCGGCTTTAATAAAAAGAAATTAGATTTTCTTTTTAAGTTTCTTAACTTTTTTAGTTAATTTTTTGATTTTTAGTTTGATATCTTTTTTCTTAGCCATGTTTAGTTCCTTATAATTTATGTGATAATGATGTTAATACGTTGTTACGTAATGACGTCATTAGTTGCTATACTACGATTCTTATTATTTATTTTCAAGTTAATTATTTTTACATTGTGTGGTGAATTTTAATGAGATTAAAAATGATTGATTCATATTAAACTTTTTTATACAGGCTAAGGAGTAATGAATGGAACAATTAGTTATTGAAATAGCGGGAATTGGTCAGGCAACATCAATTGTATTGAATAAACATGGTTTTAAAACAGTGGCTGATGTAGCAAATGCGAGCGTTGAAAGTTTATCAGGGGTACCAGGCTTCGCTAGTGCTCGATCGCTTCAGACGATTAAGAAGGCAAAGGATCTACTTAAAGCAGCTGATGTGCAGGCTGCTGAAAAAGTGAGTGATTCGATGGTGAATAAGGAAAAAGCAGTTTCTAAAAAACCGATGAAGAATAAAAAAACACCAAAGGAAAGTCAGAATAAAGGTCAGCAAGAGGCTAAAAATAAAGATAAGAAAGCAGAAAAAAAGAAATTAAAGTTAGCGGTGAAAGAATTAGCCAAGAAAGTTGCTAAGTTAAAAGCTAAAAAAGCAGTTAAAGATAAAGCGAAAAAAGCCAGCAGTAAAGCGGCTAAAAAAAAGAAGAGCAGTAAAAAACCAAGAAGAAATAGTTAGTACCCGGTTTGGAGAAGATTTTTTAAGGTTTCTTGATTTGACTAAGTTATTGAGCCAATTCTTTAATTCAATAGTTTTTAACGTATCAAGATTCGTGCTACCAAGTTTCGGGGTTAGATGTCTATGCAGTGCATCCTTTGCTGTTTTCACTGAGTCATCAGATTTATAGGCTTTCAGGTGGTTTATGTGATCATTAACAGCGTCGCTAATTGTGTAATTTTGTTTGGTCGGGAGGACGTCAAAAGGTGAACTTCTAAACCACTTAAGTAATTGTGTGGTGGCTCCTTCGAAAGTTAGGTTGCTTACAAGCCTAAGGTTTCGTATTTTTCATTCGCCCTTTTTGAGCTCGTACCCTGTTCGTCTTTGTTTTTTCTAAACTCTAGGTAAAAGCCCTTTCCCAGTTTGTGCTAGTACGGCTTGCGCTTTGGATTTAGCTTTTAATAGAAGATATAAACCCTATGCCCTTGTGTCTATTATTAACGCTATGTTTTTTTGGGGGACGTTTTATAATCTCTATGATAATGAGATAAATTAAGGTGTTTAGTATTGACTAAATTTAACATAGGGTTTGTGGGACTGGGTGCCATGGGGCAGGCGATTGCTACAAGAATTATTCAGGCCAACCACGCACTTCAGGTGCATGATTTATCCCGGCAGGCAGTTGATACGATGGTCAAACGCGGTGCCGAGCCATTTGAGGGCAATGTTGCCTTGGGTACTGGAAAGAACCTTGTTTTTATAAGCGTTTCTCATGCCGATATCACCGAACAGTTAATCTGTGATCCAGGAGGTTTACTTGATTGCATGGATGAAGGTGGAATCATCGTTGATTTGGGTACAACGCCAAGTGGGCAATGCCGTGAATGGGCTAAACGAGCAAGCGCTAAGGGCATGTTTTTTCTGGATGCACCGGTGAGTGGTTCGACGCCTTGGGCTGATGAAGGGAAACTGGCCATGATGGTGGCTGGCGATCAAACGGCTTATGCGAAGGTGCTGCCCATTTTAGGTTGTTTTGCAAATAAAATTCATTACTTGGGAACCAGTGGAAATGGGCAATTATTAAAGCTTTGCCACCAACTCACGTTTGTGTCGACGATTACCGGTATATCGGAGGCGATTGCGTTGGCAGAAAAAAGTGGGATTCAGGCGAAGGTGGTTTTGGATGTATTGGCCGATTGTGTGGCGCCACGGCATGTCATCGATTTTATGCTGCCGATGGCAGAAAATGAACGTTTTGATCAAGGACGGGGAACGTTAAAATTAGGCCATAAAGATTTACAAGCAGTTAAAGATAGTGCTCAAGATGTGGATTTGCAGTTACCCTTGGCAACTGTCTTATTAAATTACCTGGAGAAGGCGATGAAAGAAGGTTGGCAAGAGGCTGACTTATTTGCCTTGGTTGATATGGCAAGAGATGAGTTTTATGCTGATGCGCCTTAACAGGCTTTGGTCTCGTTGTATTTTGTTGTCTTAAGGGTGACGACTCCTTTATAGCCTCACACGCAATGCGTCTATACCTAAAATCGTCATGGTTTTATCTTTTACTTCGATAAGTCTATCGTGAGTTAACTGTTTCAGAATTCTAGAAAACGTTTCAGGTCTAATGGACAGGCTAGATGCCAACATTTAGGCTTAACATTACCGGGGTTTTTAACACCTCATCTGCTCAATATCCGTATTGAAACTTCTGATATTAAACCTAATGGTGTCGTCTCAGAAGATTTAGCAAAGGCGTTAGGTGAAGAAGCGGCTTAGGGATCACTAAAAAGGCTATCGTATAAGGGTGCATGTTGCACCCTTTTTTATGCGTCCATTTATTGGGTTTTATCCATGCCTTGAAATCTGATCTAGATCATTAAATTAGCAAATAATGATGTTTTGAGAGATTCTAAAAAAAAGTCAAAAATAAAATTGACCGTTATCAATTTAATTTGCAATGGAAGAATGTAAAGTCCACGGAAATTGATCTGAAGTGAAAATATTCAATAAATTAGAGGAGACAGTATGAAACCGGTTAATCAGCTGATTCAGCAAGAAGGTGCCATTCAAGATCGATCCATTTTTTGGGATGAAGATATCTATCAAAAAGAGATGGAAGAAATTTTTGCAAGATGTTGGTTATTTCTAACGCATGAGTCAATTATTCCTGATGAAGGTGACTATCAGGCGACGACAATGGGCGAAGACTCTGTTGTTGTTGCACGCCAAAAAGATGGCAGTATTAAAGCGTTTGTTAATTCATGTACGCACCGAGGTAATGTGGTTTGTTTTTCCGATGGGGGGAACGCAAAGTCATTTACCTGTCCTTATCATGGCTGGGTTTTTGGGATGGATGGCAGCCTTGTTGATGTGCCCTTAGAAAAGCAGGCTTATCATAATGAAATTGATAAAGATGCGTTGTTTCTTAAGAAAGTAAGGGTGGAAAGTTATAAAGGCTTCGTCTTTGGAACCTTCGATGAAGAAGCACCATCACTTGAAGAGTATTTAGGCGGAATGGCTTGGTACATGGATTCATTTATGGATGTGCCCGGTGGCTGTGAACTGATTGGGCCACCCATGAAATCCATTCTAGATTGTAACTGGAAAAACCCAACTGAAAACTTTATTGGTGATGGTTATCATGTGGGTTGGGCGCATGCTTCAGCATTAGAAATTTCGGGCGGGCCGTTGGCCATTGCCAAAGGTAACGCAGTATACGATGCTGAAACATCAGGTCTACAAGTCACCGTACCCGAAGGCCATGGTTTTGGTGTTATTTGGGAGGGGGCGGCGGCTCTTCACGGGGGGCCAGTGTTTGAGGCTTATCAAAAGTGGTTGGATGAAAGGTCGCCTTTGATCAAAGAAAAAATGGGTGAACACCGTGAGAAGTTTTATCGGGGGCATTGGGATGCTGCCATTTTTCCTAATTGTTCATTTTTATACGGTACAAATACATTCAAAATGTGGCAACCGCGTGGCCCTCATAGCATAGAGGTGTTTACGTGGACGCTAGTAGAAAAAGAAATGCCTGAAGACCTTAAACAAATGATCCATGCTGATAATATGCTGACTTTTGGAACAGCAGGTATTCTTGAAAGTGATGATGGAGAGAATATGGAGCAATGTACGCAATCCAATAGAGGCTATTCCACTCGTCAAGGGACGCTTTATGCTGGTATGGGGCAAGGGCACGAGTACCTTGACCCCGAATTGCCTGGCTTAGTGAGTAAGGGTTGGGTTAATGAGGCGCCACAAAGGGGGATGTATCGACGTTGGGCTGAATTTATGGACGGTAAACCGTGGAGTGAACTTTCAACGACGGCTCAATTAGAGCAAACTAAATTAGGGGGCTAAAATGAGTAATAATAATCAACAAGCAGGGCAAAGCGTCGACCAGTCCACTCATTTTGAAGTTGAACGATTTCTGGTCAAAGAAGCAAGGGCACTCGATGAAGAACGTTTCAATGATTGGCTTCATCAGATGCTAACAAAAGACATTACGTACCAGTTGCCAACACAAGAGGTGCGTTACCGGAAAGATACCAAGGTACTGGGAAACTCTCAAACAACTTATTTATACAATGATAATTTTGCGCTGTTGAGCATGCGTGTCGCGAGGCTTGATACCGGTATTGTATGGGCAGAAGATCCACGGGTAAGAAATCGCCGCATTATCAGCAATATTGATGTTGAATGGTCTGAGACCGCGGGTGAAGTTGATGTGCGTTCAGCCTTTATTTTATTTCGTAGTCGTATGCAAAGAGATCAAGCGACACATTACGGTATGCGGATGGATAGGCTAAGAAAGGAAGACGGTCAATGGAAACTGGCTTCAAGAGTGATTACCTTAGATCAACGTGTTGTATTGGATAAAAATATCCATTGCTTTTTTTAATTATAAGATAGCGAAATCAAACCTAAAAGCCCAGTCTGGTTAAACAATCAGGCTGGGTTTTTTATTGAATTAACGCGTTAAAAAGACGCTGAGTCAAGATTCGAGCATTGTTTTAGGCCAGTCAAGTCAATAATTTTAATGTCCTTATTTCTTTTTTGAATACACTTTTTTTCAACAAGGCGAGTAAAGGCACGACTTGTGGTTTCATTTGCCAGACCTAAATAGCCGGCAATATCCTGTCGAGACATCGACAGGTGAAAATTCATCTGGTAATGCTCGGAACGACTCATGCGTTTTGAAATAACCAAAAGAAAGGTTGCTAACCGTGCAATGGCCGTATGCTGAGAGAGGCAGCTAAAAAAATCGTGCCCAGATGCCAGCGAGTGACTAAACATATTGATGGCCCAATCAGACAGAGACGGTGTGCTTTTTCGCATATTGGCGAGTTCTTGGTAATTGACTTTACACAGCAGGCTAGGGGTCAGAGTTTGAGCGGTACTAAGGTAATGTTTTTTCGAAATACTTTCCAAGCCGATAAAATCACCGGGTAAGTAAAACCCGGTAATATTTTCATTGCCTTTGGTGTTTGTAATGTAAGTTTTAAGTGCACCCGACTTAACGACATAAAGTGCTTGAAAGTTATCCGCTTGTCGATAAACAGTTTGATGGCGAGAGTAACTTTTAGCAGATGAAATAATGGAATCTAATTTATAGCGATCGCCTTCCTCGAAGGCACTTGGCAAGCAAGTACTGGCTAATGAACATTCCTTACAATCTGTAGACATTGTTGTTTATAAATAATGGCTTTTTATTAGCAAATGATAATATATATTATCGACTCATGTAAACGTTTAGCCAGGGTATTGTTAAGTTGGGTTTTATACAAAATGAGTAAAAAATTGATAAGCTAAACCGGCGAGAGGTTCTGATTGATTTATAGACAATGAATCATCAGTCTAAATGGGATATTTTATCCAAACTTAAGGTGTGAACATGATGAAGCAATTTCAACAAATGGCATTATTTATTCTTCTTTTATCCGTTATTGGTTTAACAGCCTGTTCTAACGATACAAAGACAGAACCTGATGCAAAGCTGGCTAGGACAAAAGAAGCGATGCAGTTGGCTGTTTATAAAAGCCCTGACTGTGGTTGTTGTGGCCTTTGGATGGATCATATTGAGTCGCTAGGGTTTATCACTAAAACACATCACCCTGCAGATTTAAATAAAATCAAACATACCTTGGGGGTACAACGGCAGTATCAGTCTTGTCATACGGCCGTCTCAACAGAAGGCTATGTTTTTGAAGGGCATATTCCAGCACCTGTGATGCAACGCTTTTTGGCTGAGAAGCCACAAGGTGCATTAGGGTTAGCTGTCCCAGGAATGCCTTTAGGCAGTCCGGGCATGGAAATGGGAAATAAACGTGACGATTATGATGTCTTATTATTAAAAAAAGACGGGTCATCGACAGTTTATGAGCGCATTAGGCATTAATAAAAAGTCTGTGTCATGGTGAAAAAAACAGGAGTATCCGCTGTTCATTTTTCTTCTTTGCGTCGCCAGTTCTTAAAGAGAGTGGGTGCCACCGGTCTGTTGACCGGGTTACAGTTGGTTCCGTCGCTGCTTTATGCCCGATCAAAGCTCAAAAAAAATGGCACCCTTTATGGTAAGGTTTTTAATCTAACAATTGGTTACACAGCGGTTAATTTTTCGGGCGCTGAACGGGTGGCGACAACGGTAAATGGCTCGGTTCCTGGGCCAACCTTGTTTTGGCAGGAAGGCGACGAGGTGACGGTCCATGTTAACAATACATTGCCTGTTAAAACATCTATCCACTGGCATGGCATTATTTTACCGACAGACATGGATGGGGTGCCGGGTGTCAGTTTTGATGGCATAGAAGCCGGCGAAACGTTCACTTATCGTTTTAACGTTCAACAAAGTGGCACATATTGGTACCACAGTCACTCAGGTTTTCAAGAACAAACGGGCTTGTACGGTGCGATTGTTGTGCTTCCTAAAGAGCCAGAAGGATTCTCTTACGACCGTGATTATGTGGTGATGCTGTCTGATTGGTCAGATACAGCACCAGAAATTATTTATAAAAATTTAAAAAAAAATCCTGAGTTTTATGTGACTAATAAGCGTACGGTCCTAGACCTTTGGCGCGATATCAAGAGCAAAGGCATTAGACAAACATGGCAAGACCGGGCCATGTGGAATGAAATGCGGATGAGTGATAGAGATATTGCAGATGTCACTGGACAAACGTATACCTTTTTAATGAATGGTATGCCGCCTGAACAAAGCTGGTTTGGCTTATTTCAGCAACATGAAAAAATACGATTGCGGTTTATTAATGGGGCAGCAATGAGTATTTTTGATGTGCGGATCCCTGGTTTGAAAATGACCGTCGTATCGGCAGACGGACAGGCGGTTCAACCTGTAACGGTAGACGAATTTCGGATAGCAACGGCGGAAACCTATGATGTGATTGTTGAACCTGACGCCGATCACGCCTATTCCATCTTTGCTCAAAGTATTGATCGAAGTGGTTATACCTGTGGTACTTTATCCAATGATGTTAAGCGCATTGCGCCGCCGCCTCAGATGGACCCGGCACCCATTTTATCGCACCGTGATATGGGCATGGCTGATCATGAAAAAATGGCACATCAGCATCATGAAAGGTTGGCGAAAGATAAACCTGAAGGTGATCATAATAAGCCTTTGGCAAAGGCAGGTGAAGGGAGCTTTCAGGGTATCCAGCATGCGGATACGGAGTTTGGATATCAGGTTGATATGCGTGCTGAAAATCCGGCAAATGGCGTTAATGACCCTGGCATAGGGCTGCGCCATCATCAGCACCTTTATCAACGACGTGTTTTAACGTATGCAGACCTTCGTAATGCTTTTCCAACCATAGATCAGCGAGAGCCTTCACGTGAAATACAGCTACATTTGACGGGCAATATGCACCGTTATATGTGGTCTATCAATGGTTTGGCGGCTTCCGAGGCTTCGCCAATTGAATTAAAATTTAATGAACGAGTTCGCTTTACTTTAGTGAACGATACCATGATGACACACCCCATTCATTTACATGGTATGTGGAGCGAATTGGAAACAGGTGATGGTGAATACTTACCACGAAAACATACGGTCATTGTGCAGCCCGGTTCAAAAATCAGCTATTTAGTGAGTGCAGATGCGATGGGTTCTTGGGCCTATCATTGTCATTTGCTTTATCACATGCCCGGTATGTTCAGGATCATTCAGGTTAGTTAGGTGATTTTATGCTTGTTCGCTTGATTCTTTGTTTTATTTTTTTTATGCCAGCAGTGCAGGCCGATTCAAAACAAGACCCTGTCATAATGGGAATAGATATTGATCGTTTTGAGTTTTATAACCCAGAAGATGACAATATTTTTATTTTAGAGGGGGACGCTTACCTAAGCCAAGATGCTTATATCGTAGCCCTTAAAACTGAAATTGAACGGAAAAATGGAAATACACATGAATCTGAAGTCCAGTTTTTATATGGTGTACCTATCTCAAGCTACTGGGACGTTTATGCCGGTGTAAGAAAAGACTTTAAGCCCGACAGCCGAACATGGGGTGTGTTAAGTTTAGATGGGTTAGCGCCTGGCTTTATTGAGATGACGGCGTCGGTGTTTTTGGGTGAAGGTGCGCATACGGCTGCCAGATTAGAACTGGAGTATGAAATGGCTTTGTCAGATCGTTGGACATTAACACCAGAAGTAGAAATTTATGTCACCGGCCAGCGTGATGAAGCAATACGAGTAGGGGCAGGCTTATCAAAAATTGAAGCGAGCCTTTTGTTAAGTTATAACATTCATCCACAAGTGGCACCCTATGCAGGTGTTAAATGGTCAGCTTTATATGGTGAAACGGCTGATTACGCGGATGGAGAAGATGAAGAGAGTGCTTTGGTACTGGGTGTAAAAGCGTCATTTTAAATTTAAGAGCAGTTGTTATAACGCTTCATCCGTTGAAAAAAGAACCGTCGTTGCAGTAGGAGGGCGGTCAGCAAGACAGATCACGCAGCACTAGAGGGCGTTTGGTTTATAAAAGCCAACACAACAAGCATAACCTCGCTCGCTAACGACTTAATAAAAAAGAACTTATCGCTATCTGGACTAGACCTTGCATGTTCAATAACATACGCAATTTTTAATGAGACTGTTCAATGAATCATATCAACACAGTACAACGTTACCAAGATTATCGTTCAGCGATACATGATTTGTTATCGACGACCGTGAGAAGCTTGGCAGAGGAGTGGCGCCAGGGGATTAACCAAGAAAGCAGGCTTCGGTCATTAGAGCAAATTGCTCGAGAGTTTCCATTTATCAGTACTGTGTACCGTCTTGATATGCGTGGAAAACAGCAAGGTGAGACATTAATCAGCCCAGATGCTCAAGGGTATTCAACCAATGGTGATGGCGCTGATCGAAGTCATCGGCCATATTTCAAACAACTGAAAAGTCATGCAGAATATGCGGTAACGGAGCCCTATTTGTCGATTAATAATCAGGCTTTGTGCTTATCGGCTATTTCTCAAGTCATTGCGATTGATGGCGAGCAAGATGGCTATATCGTGATGGATGTGGATTTAAAAAAGCTCATTTCTTTTTTTATGGGCGATGAACGCCAGCGGCATATTGAACCGCTATTTAAAATTGTGTATGGCTTTATATCTGCGGTTTTGTTTTTGGTTGTGGGTGCTTTACTTTGGCAAGCCGCAGGGCAATTAATACCCGTGCTGGGCAATACCGGGCAGGTGGCGACAGAACAAATATTTGGGGTTGTGATCTATTTAACGTTAGCACTGGCCATCTTTGATTTGGGAAAAACAACCTTTGAGGAAGAAGTTTTACTGGGTAAGGATGTTTTTCGTCATAGTTCCACTCGACGTACGATTACTCGTTTTATAGCGGCCATACTGATCGCTATTTCAATTGAGTCCTTAATGCTGATCTTTAAAGCTGCGCTCAACGCTGATCATGCTTTATTAATGTCGGCAACCTGGGTTATGCTGCCAGCCGTTGGCTTGTTGATTGGCTTGGGTATTTATGTTTATTTAGGCGCAAAAGCTGAAAAGCTGTTGCTGGATGCAAGCCGTCATGAGTCATAAGATAGCTTATATCAGGTTAAGGGTTGAGAAACAGTTTAAACCACTTGTCCAGCGCACCAGCCAGATGACCAGGCCCACTGAAAGTTATAGCCACCTAGCCAGCCTGTGACATCGACGACTTCGCCTATAAAATAGAGCCCGGATGAATGTTTCGATTCCATTGTTTGAGATGACAATTCATTACAATCAACGCCACCAAGCGTCACTTCAGCTGTTCGATAGCCTTCCGTGTTATTGGGTTTGATCTGCCATTGCTGTAGTTGTTTTGCAATGACTTTAAAACGCTCGAAAGAAATCGATTGCAGGGGTTGAAGAACCACTGCATTACCCAGTAGAGCACTGATAAAGCGCTTGGGTAAAAAGTCAGCAAGTAGGGCTTTTAACTGCGTTTTAGGTTGCGCCTCTTGTTTCTCTTTAAAAAGCGTCTGGAGATCAATGTCAGGTATTAAGTTTATTGTTATCGTTTCACCCGCTCGCCAATACGAGGAGATCTGTAAGATGGCCGGCCCACTCAACCCTCGGTGCGTTAATAGCATGTTTTCCTTAAAGCGGTTTCGTTGATTGCTTACAAGACAATGAATCGCAATGCCAGACAGGTCGGCAAGCCACGTTTTCTCTTTTTCTTGCAAAGTAAATGGCACCAGACCTGCCCTAGTCGGTTGTACCGTATGGCCAAATTGTTTGGCGATTTGATAACCGAAACCTGTTGCGCCCATTTTGGGTATGGACAACCCACCCGTGGCAATAACCAGAGAGTGGGCAGCATAATGACCTAAAGTGGTGTCAAGGTGGTAAGTCGTGTGGTCTTTATGAATTTGATTTATGGAACAATTAAGCTGAATGTCTACACCGGCATGGGTACATTCAGATAACAGCATATCTAAAATGTCTTTGGAACTTTCATCACAAAATAATTGTCCATGTTGACGTTCATGATATGGAATGTTGTAGTCGCTCACCAGGGAAATAAAATCCCATTGTGTATAACGGCTAAGCGCTGATTTGCAGAAATGAGGGTTATTAGAAATATAGTGATCAGCATCAACCGCCATGTTGGTGAAATTACATCGACCACCGCCAGACATTAAAATTTTTTTTCCGGCTTTGTTAGCATGATCGAGTACCAATACTTTACGACCCCTTTTTCCAGCTTCAATGGCACACATTAAACCAGACGCGCTGGCACCGATGATGATAACGTCTTTGAGTGTATTCATTGAGTTTCAAGATAGTCGAAAGTTAAAAAAGAATGAGTTTAAGATGAAGCGTCACAGCGCAAAGGTTGATTTTTTTTGCATTGACCCGATATTTTATAGCGAGTTTGCCATGAGAGCTGAATCTTAACAGCGTATTGTATAAAACCTCAGAGAAAAAAAGGATAATTAAACGATGTCAGAAGGAAGTTCGAACGATTCTAAAACGGCTATCCAGCAACTTAAATCAAGCATTAATGAGCAAATTATTGGGCAAGATCTTTTAGTAGAAAGAATGCTCATTGCGTTATTGGCTGATGGCCATATTTTAGTCGAAGGCGCACCCGGTTTAGCTAAAACGCGAGCCATCAATGCACTGAGTCAAGGTGTTGAAGCCGATTTTCATCGCGTACAATTTACGCCAGATTTATTGCCCTCGGATTTAACAGGCACCGACATTTATCGACCTGAACAAGGTGTGTTTGAATTTCAAAAGGGCCCTCTATTTCATAACCTGATTCTGGCCGATGAAATAAACCGTGCGCCGGCAAAGGTTCAAGCGGCACTTTTAGAAGCAATGGCAGAACGGCAGATAACCGTTGGCGGTGCTACGTACAAATTACCCGGTTTATTTATGGTAATGGCAACCCAAAACCCGCTTGAGCAAGAAGGGACATACCCGTTACCTGAAGCACAACTGGATCGCTTTTTACTCCATGTCAAAATCGATTACCCAAAAGCAGTGCATGAAAAAGAAATACTGCAGCTAGCGCGCGCTGAAGAAAAAACCAGCGACCTTAAACAAGTAAAACCTCAGCCCATCTCGCAACAACAACTCACTCGTGCACGACACGAGATATTGGATGTGTACATGAGCGATGAGCTGGAAGATTATCTGCTACAGCTTGTTTTAGCAACACGTGAACCGACAGTGTATGGCGAGGATTTGGCCGCTTGGATTCAATACGGCGCAAGCCCTCGGGCGAGTATCGCCTTGGATCGGTGCTCAAGGGCTAGGGCATGGCTACAACAACGTGATTTTGTAACGCCTGAGGATATTCAACAAATTGCCTACGACGTGCTGCGCCATCGTTTAATCTTGTCATATGAAGCTGAGGCAGAAGGTATCACAAGCGATCGATTTATCAAGGAGTTGATTGCCCGAGTGGCTGTGCCTTAAATGACGGCAAGGGTTTCACAAGACGAACGGGTGTCGGTTCAACTGAAGCCGATGGTCGATCTGGCTAAAAAAGCCGGTTTATTGAGTCACCGTCGCCAACGTATTCAATCATCACAAAGCGGTGCTTATGTTTCTGGCTTTAAAGGGCGTGGCATGGCCTTTGAAGAAGTCCGCGTGTACCAGCCCGGCGATGATATCAGGTGTATTGATTGGCGGGTGACCGCACGCACTAACAAGACACACAGTAAAGTTTTCCGTGAAGAAAGAGAGCGTCCCATTTTTATTTCTGTAGATTTGAGACCCACGATGAATTTTGCTACACGTGGGGCGTTTAAATCGGTTCAAGCGTCAAAATTGGCCGCTTTATTCGCTTGGTCGGCGCAACTCAATGGCGATAGAGTGGGCGGGCAAGTTTTTAATGAGCAGGGCTGTCAAGAGTTAAAACCGGCATCGGGCAGAGGCGCCGTTTTGCATTTTTTAAATGCCTTGGTAAAACCGCCGATTAAGAAGCCTCAACCGCTGTCTTTGCATCAGGTGCTAAAACGACTCGCACAGCATGCTCGCCCAGGAAGTCTGCTTTACCTTATCAGTGATTTTCGTGGTTTGAATAACTCAGTAGAAAGACAGTTATCCTTATTGGCGAAACACTGTGAACTTCAATTAGTGCATGTTTATGACCCATTAGAATGTGAGTTGCCAAAAAAAGGTCAATATCGTTTTACTAATGGTGAGCGAGAAACAGTCGTTGATACGGCTGAGCGGCAGCGAGTATTAGCGTATCAACAGCTTTTTCAGCAGCGGCAAGAAGAGTTGAGAACAATGTGCCATAAATGGCGAATGACCCTTGTTGAGTGTAGAACCACTGACGATCCTTTTGAGGTATTGCGTTAATGAATCAAGCGCTTCCGTTAAGAGATATTCAGCTACCCGATGCCGTTAGCTGGTGGCCTTTAGCCATGGGTTGGTGGCTTTTATTGTTGGTGATGGTTGTGTCGATTTTGGGCGGTTATTGGCTATATAAAAAAATAACACGAAAAACAGCCGTAAAAAGTGCACAAAAAATTCTATTGGCTATTAAGCACACAACAAGTGATGATCATTTAGACACGTTAAAGCAATTATCCGCCTGTATCCGACGCGTCTCTATCAGCCTCGATTCTCGATCTCAGGCAGCGAGTTTAATTGGCGAAGAATGGTTAAGCTATCTGGATCAATCAATGGATGGAATGCCTTTTACTAAAGGCGTAGGGCGCTATTTATCTGACGCGCCGTATCGTCGCGAAGCCCCTGAAGAATTGGATATAGAGGCGCTCATTGATTTATGTGAATTGTGGTTAAAAGGGCAGAAGAAATGATTCATATTGAGTGGCCTGAACTCTTTTTTATACTCCCTTTACCGTTGTTAGTCCGTTGGCTTTTACCTGCACAAGCGCCCACCGTGCTGGCAGCGCTTAAAGTCCCATTTATAGAAGATTTTGGTTCGGCAAAAACAGGTGGCGTTTCTGAGCAACGTCCTTGGTTATTAGGGGTTGCAGTGATGGCATGGGTTCTATTAGTGATCGCCTCATCAAGGCCGCAATGGCTAGGCGAACCCATTGAACAGGCCGTTAGTGGCCGTGATTTAATGCTGGCCGTCGATGTTTCTGGCAGCATGGATGAAAAAGATTTTTTTATTAAGGGTGTGCAGGTTGATCGTTTAACGGCAACAAAACAGGTCGCAACTGCGTTTATTGAACGCCGCACAGGTGATCGGTTAGGTTTAATTCTTTTTGGCACGACAGCTTATCTGCAAACGCCGTTAACATTCGACCGAAAAACGGTTGCCACATTATTAGATGAATCGTTTATAGGTATCACGGATGATGAACCGGCAACGTCGATTGGTGATGCCATTGGGTTGGCAGTAAAGCATTTAAAGAATGAACAGCCCGACAGTCGTGTGTTAATTTTACTAACCGATGGCGCTAATACGGCGGGGGCTATAGAGCCGCTTCAGGCAGCAAAAATAGCCGCTGATCACGAACTTAAAATTTACACAATTGGTATTGGTGCTGATCAAATGCTGGTACGAAGTTTCTTTGGAAACCGCACGGTGAATCCATCACGCGACTTAGACGAAAAAACCCTGACAGCGATCGCTGAATTAACCAAGGGGCGCTACTTTCGGGCTAGAAACCAAGAAGAACTCCAGGAGATATATGCATTGATAGACGAGCTTGAGCCCATTGAAAAAAACAAACAATTCTATCGTCCGATGAAAGAGCTTTACCCATGGCCTTTAGCACTGAGTTTGTTATTCGCTGGCTTGACAGTTTTACTGCGAATGAGGGTCAGATGAATTGGGCTGATTTCCATTTTATTCGTCCCTATTGGTTGTTGGCGCTTATTCCTGCCCTTGCAGTCATTATTTTTTCAGTGAGAAGAAAATTAAATAAAGGGGAGTGGGCAACGGTTTGCGATGCGGACTTACTGCCCTTTATTTTAGAGGAAGGAAAGGGGCAACAAAGCCAATGGTTTTTAGGTACCTTATCAGTAGCAGCCTTATTATCAATAATGGCATTGGCCGGGCCAACCTGGGACAGATTGGAAACGCCAGTCTTCAAGAGCGATGCTGCTTTAGTGATTGCGTTAGACCTGTCTCAAACAATGAATGCATCAGATATTCAACCAAGTCGTTTAAGTCGGGCGCGCTATAAAATAGCCGATATATTAAGGCAACGAAAGGAGGGTGTCACAGCGTTGATTGTGTATTCTGCTGATGCGTATACGGTGACACCGCTCACCAGCGATGTGGCGACAATTGAGAATCAGCTTCAAGCACTTAAGAGCAACATCATGCCACGTCAGGGAAAAAACACAGAATCCGCAATAGCCCTGGCGATACAACTGCTCCAACAGGCAGGGCAAAAGCAAGGCAATATCTTTCTTATTACCGATGGGATTAAGCGAAATGTTGAAGGCCTAAAGGATCATCTAAAGGGTTACAAGGTGTCCATTTTAGGCGTAGGCACAGCAGGCGGTGGGCCCGTGAAATTAGCATCCGGTGGATTTTTAAAAAACACATCGGGTGATATTCTTGTGCCAAAGCTAAACGCCCAGGAATTAGCCTCATTGGCAAGAAAACTCGGCGGTACATACATCACAACCACCGCGAATGATAGCGACATAAAACAGCTGTTATCGAGCATTGATCGCCCCGCGGCCGACTCAAAAAACGATGAAAACAACGGCTTGATTGAACAATGGAATGATCGGGGTGTTTGGCTGTTATTATGGGTGTTACCGCTGGCGGCCCTAAGCTTTAGAAAAGGGTTATTAATCATTAGTTTTTTGTTTATTTTACCGCTACCAGAAACCAGCTATGCCTATGATTGGAACGCATTATGGCTAAATAACAACCAACAAGCCCAGCAACTGTTTCATGATAAAAAATTTGAACAAGCGGCAGAACAATTTGACTCGGTTGAATGGAAAGCGGCCGCCGAATATAAAGCAGGGCGGTATCAACAAGCGGCCGATTTATTAAAAGGCGTTGAAACGGCAGATGGCTTTTATAATCTCGGTAATAGTTATGCACAACTGGGTCAGTTTGATAAAGCAGAACAGGCGTATAAAAAATCGTTAAGTTTGGAGCCAACTCATGAGGATGCCCAGCATAATCTTAAGGTTGTGGAAAAGGCGAAAAAAGAGGCACAACATCAGGGTGATCAGCAGTCAGAAAAAAATCAACAAGGTGATCAATCGTCTGAAAATACCGAAGAGGGGAATCAGCAGGGCGAAGAACAACACAAGGATAAGCCAAAAAATACTGAAGGTTCTACAAACGAATCGGCGAAACAAAACCCTCAACAAGGGAAGCCCTCTTCAGATGAAAACGCGCCAACAGCATTAAGCGATATAGACAATAAACCCAGTGAGAATAACGACAATCAACACCAAGCCGCAATCAACAAGCTTTCTGAAGAAGAGCAGCAAGCGGCTGAACAATGGTTAAATCGGATTCAAGACGATCCAGCGGGTTTGTTAAAACGAAAGTTCAAATATCAGTATGGACAACGGCAACGTGATTAATCAAAAGGGAGTGAAGGTGAACAAATGTCAGCGCCAGCAGATCTTTTCTTGGCTCTGCGGTTTATTCTTGGGAATGGTTTTTAGTGTAGACAGTTTAGCCGCAGACATTCAGGTTTCGGTGGATAGAAATCCGGTGAGTCTTAATGAGTCGTTTAGAATCATTTTTAGTGCGACTGAGTCACCGGATGATGACCCCGATTTTCGCCCTTTGGATAAAACGTTTCAGGTGCTAAACCAACAAAAAAACAGCCAATCATCTTGGGTCAATGGTCAATCAACAACGCTTATTACTTGGACGTTAGATGTCATGGCAAAAAAAGCGGGGTCATTAACTATCCCACGCATTGCATTTGGTGATGATGCTTCTGCAGAACTTCAAATAAATGTACTGGCTGCTGCGGCCAACACAAAAATGGGTGTGGATGATGAGCTGTATCTGCAGGTTAATGTCTCTCCTGATCAGCCCTATGTTCAGTCACAGCTCCTGTATACAATTCGATTATTTCAACGCGTTCAAATATCACAAGCATCGTTATCGGAACCAGCACCCGTGAATGCCATTGTTGAAAAAATTGGCGAAGATAGCCAATACCAGACAAACGTAAACGGTGTTAATTATTCAGTCTTTGAGCGTCAATACGCTATTTTTCCGCAGCAAAGTGGCTTATTGGAAATCCCACCCGTTACGCTAACGGCACAAGTTGTAACAGGTTCACCGTCCTCCCGTTACGGCAGTTTGTTTAGTACCCAACGAACACAAACCCGACGAGTCCAATCAAAAGCCATTCAGTTAGACGTGCTGCCAGCCGTTGATGATTTTATAGGCGATCATTGGTTGGCTGCAGAAAGTGTGCAATTACAACAAACGTGGTCAGTAAAAGATTTAACTGTGGCTGTGGGTGAGCCGATCACTCGAACGATAACGCTACTCGCGAATGGTGTGTCGGCCAGTCAACTGCCTGAACTGGAGCAAAAGATTCCTTCATCGGCCATTAAAGTGTATCCCGATCAACCGACATTAAAAAACCAGTTAGCATCATCGGGCGTCACGGGCATGCGAGAACAAAAGTTAGCCATTATTCCATCTGAATCGGGTGACTATCGTCTGCCAGCCATCGAGGTGCCTTGGTTTAATACGAAGACTCAAACCATTGAAAGGGCATTCCTTCCAGCAGCCGTTATAACGGTTGTCGCTCAAGCTGCAGTAGAAAGACCAAAGGTCATGACTGATATAAAAGAAAAACCGGCAACAGACGTTATAGGCATTGAGCAGAAAATACCGGTTGATGCGGTGGGTGGGTATTGGAAAGGGCTATCCATCTTTTTGGGTTTCGGGTGGTTGCTGACGATAGCTTATTTGCTGATAAAAAAGCCAGTTGAACGGCCCGCAAAAGAAACGACTGACAACAATCGTGATTCTATTAAAGCGGCGTTAAAAAGTTTACAAACGGCTTGCAAGAACAACGAGGCAAAACAGGCAAAAAAAGCGCTAATCCATTGGGGTTATTTGTTACATCACACAAAGGAGATTGATCATATTAGCCTGTATTGTGATGCTTCTTTAAAAACAGAAATACAACAGTTAAACAAAGCCCTTTATGCCAAAGAAAAAACGAACTGGGACGGGGCCAGCTTGGCAGTGTTAGCACAGCAGCATACTCATCAATGGCAGGAAAAAGATCAGAAAAAGACAGACGATGAATTAGAAACGCTTCACCCGTTGTCTTGAAAAGGCAAGTCAATATGATGTGATCTCAGCCAGTAGTTGCTTGATATCATCGCTATCCGTAGGCCGGACAAGTCGCTTAATTTCCTTGCCATGATGCAGCAAAATAAATGTTGGCCAGAGCTTAACCTTAAAGGAACGGCCTAACTTTTTGCCTTTACCGTCATAGATTTTAATATACGGTAATTCAGCATGCTCGGATAAGGCTGTTTTCATCAACGCTTCAGCGGTTTGACAGTGTCCGCACCAAGGCGCACCAAATTCAAGAATGACATAACCGATAAGTTGACTAATTTGTTGAAGGCTGGGAGCCTCCTCGCGGTATGTGGAGGTAAACCCTGTTTGGGAAACTGGCATGAGGTGACTAAATGAACACGTTATCAAGATAATAAAGGAGTTGAAGACAACAGACGAGAGAAATAGAGATTATTTTAATAAAACAGACGGTTATTTGATCTTTTAATGTCAAACTTCATCGTTTTGTAATAAAAAGGTTACCTGTAAAACGTATCATCGAATATGAGTTGTCAAACGTATTGGATGAATGCATAAAATTAAATTAAATAATGTTTTTATTGTCTTTTTTATTCTGTTTCTTACGGCTTCTATTGCCCTGGCCGCGCAGCATAAACCGGCTGAGGTAAAAGCCGGGTCTATCGATTTAAACCATTATCAATTAGAGTCTCGTATTGATTTAGCTGAAATACAAGACGATTTATCGGGCATAACCTTTAGCCCCGTTACCCAAAGTTTATTCGCAGTAACCAATGAACCGCCGCAAATCGTTGAACTATCGCTAGAGGGTAACGTTAAGCGATTAATCACATTGTCAGGGTTTGAAGATACAGAAGGGATAACGCATATCAGCAATCACCGTTTTGCTGTTGTTGAAGAGCGTAAGCGGCAGGTTGTTTTTATATCGATAACGTCACACACTCGCCAAATAAAACGTGGTTCACAGGAAAGCTATACACTGCCTTTGGGTGGTGAGAAAAACAAAGGCTTAGAAGGCGTTGCCTGGAGTCAGCAATACGGATTGTTAATTGCTAAAGAAGATGAACCGGAGCAGCTGTATCAATTATCTAACGAACAATCAGCCAAAGAACAGGCCTCTAGCTTATTAAGCTATGCCAAAAAAAGAAAATCGTTAGAGGATGTTGCCGGTCTGCATAGCCTTGGCAACGGGAATACACTGTTTTTAAGTGAAGCGTCACGCACCTTGCTTGAATTATCTAAAGAGGGGCAGGTTTTATCTAAAAAGTTATTTGAATGGCGTATAAGCGAGCCTTTTAAAGGGTACGATTATATAGAACAACCAGAAGGGGTCACCTTATCAGCCGATAACCGTTTGTATATCGTTTCTGAGCCCAATCAATTGTTAATTTTTAATAAGCCTCAATCTTGAGATGGCTGTAAGTTAACGCCCTATTTGCAATATTGGTTCGTCGGCCTAGGTAGTCCAAGGTTTTCTCGTAAGGTGTTACCTTCGTAGCGAGTTCGGTAAACACCTCGTTTTTGAAGTTCGGGCACCAATTTGTCAACAAAATCATCAAGCCCTTGGGGTAAATAAGGGAACATGATGTTAAAACCGTCGCAGGCGTCAGCCTCCAACCATTCTTCCATTTGGTCTGCAATCATTGAGACAGTGCCAACCATTTCCAGGCAGCCAAAAGAACCGCCAACATATTGAGCGAGTTCACGAACCGTCATATTGTCTTCTCTTGCCATATCAACCAGTTTTTGTCGTCCCGTTTGTCCTGCATTGGTTTCAGGTATGTCGGGTAACGGAGCATCCAGCTCAAATGTGCTGGCATCACAACCCAATAGAACAGATAAAGAACCCATGCCGGTACTCGGGTCAACCATGCTGTCTAATTGGCGTTTTTTGCTTTTTGCCTCTTCCAGTGTGTCACCGATAATAACAAAACAACCGGGGAATACTTTAAGGTGAACGGGGTTGCGGCCATAGGCTTTTGCGCGCGCTTTTATATCGGCATAATATTCTTGTGCCGATGGTATGGTGCTGGCTGCGGAAAAGACCATTTCTGCCACTTCAGAGGCAAACTGCCGTCCGGCTTCAGAGGCTCCGGCTTGCACAATAAGAGGCCAGCCTTGCACAGGTCGTGCAACATTAAGCGCCCCTTCAACAGCGTAAAATTCGCCTTTGTGTTTAGGCGGATGTAACTTATTAAGGTCTGCAAAAATGCCACTTTCTTTATTTCTGATAATGGCGTCATCTTCCCAACTGTCCCATAATTTTGTGACGACCTCGTAGCATTCTCTCCCGCGTTTGTAGCGCAGATCGTGTTCAACGGCTTGCTGCAAGCCAAAATTGAGTGCTTCAAGCGGGTTTGCAGAGGTCACAACATTCCATCCTGCTCGTCCTTCACTGATGTGATCTAAAGAAGCAAATTTACGCGCTATATGATAAGGCTCGTTGTAGGTGGTGGAGGCGGTTGCAATAAGACCAATATGTTCGGTAACAGCCGCTAAGGCCGGTAAAAGGGTGAGTGGTTCAAGCGAGACAACGGTGGCACTTCGTTTTAAGGCTTCATCGGGCATATTCAACAAGGCTACATGGTCGGCCATAAAGAGGGCATCAAAAAGCCCTTTCTCTAATGTTTGTGCGAAGCGGATATGGTGCTTAAAGTTAAAATTAGCATCTGAAAATGCCTCAGGGTAGCGCCAGCTGCAGCTATGAATACTGGCAGGGCGCATGAAAGCGCCAAAATGGAGTTGTTTTTTATTACTCATTATGAAGCCTCTAGTGGGTCTTTTTATTATATTAGCTAAAGCTAAACTATATTTTTCATCAGGTCAATTACAAATGGTTAAACTGGTTTCGAACTTGACGTGATTCATTTTTTATCTCATGAACTGTGGTGCCATTTTGGGTGGCAGAACAATAAATAGACCAGCCATATTGAGTCGATTAGGTCTGTAATTTAATAAAAGTACCTATAGACCGCATAGCCTGATGAGCTTCTGGAATTAATTTAGACATCAGTTGCCAGACATGTACTTGGCCATCCCACACTTCTAACGTACTATCAACACCGGCTTTTTTTGCTTGTTTATTAAGCCGAATAGCATCATCTAGTAACACTTCGTCACTGCCGACTTGAATTAATAAAGGGGGTAAGCCTTTAAGATCAGCGAATAGGGGAGAAACCTGCGGGTCATCAGAAGCGACCTCGCCAAGGTATTGTTCAGCTAACCAGGCTAAAGACGCTTTGCTTAAAATAGCGTCTGCTTTCGCATTGCTGACCATGGAGTCCCCAGAAAAACTCAGGTCTACCCAGGGAGATAAACAAACACCGGCAGCGGGTAAGGGTAAGCCTTGTTTCTTTAAAGCCACCATCAGTGAAAGAGTTAAGCCACCCCCGGCTGAGTCACCCGCAATAACAATGTTTTCTGGATTTTTACCTTGTTTCAGTAAGTCTTTATAGGCCGATATTGCATCTTCTAGTGCAGACGGGAACGGGTGTTCTGGGGCTCGGCGGTAGTCTAAAATAAACACTCTGGCCTGAGCTAAGTTAGCCAGATGGGAAGCCAACCCTCGATGACTGACGGGAGACCCTAATACATAACCCCCACCGTGCAGGTATAAAATAACCGTTTCTTTTGAACCTAACTGGGCTTCATGCCACTCACCGGGCACACCACCCAGCGCGTCCAACCGACGGGCACCGCTCTTAACGCTCATGGCAGACATCCTGTCCATGGTTTTGCGTTCTTTTACTAAATCGCCGCTTTTCGTAAAGGCTTTTTTAACCGTTAACCGTAGGAATGCGGCTAATAATTGACTTCGTACACTGGCCATGGATGCCCTCCTGAGGCTGAGTTTAGCTATAAATATCAAAATTTTATTTCAAGACTTTAGCATTTTTTAAATCAAAGTATAACGCCTTGCTAATATTTAATATCTTTAACTGAAAAATTGTTTAATAATAAACGTTAGTTATTTTTAATAAAAATTTAAAAGCAATTCAGGGTAAAAAATGTCATCAATAGAAAAAACAATTAAAACCTTAAAAAAGAATGGCGCAAGAGAACCACGTATCATCATTATGGGTGCCGGGATGTCGGGTATCTTAATGGGCATTAATTTAGTCAAAGCAGGGTTAACAAATTTTAAAATTTACGAAAAACGAAGCACCATCGGCGGCACCTGGCGTGAAAATACCTACCCAGGCATAGCCTGTGACATTGCCTCTTATTTTTACACCTACAGTTTCGAGCCTAATCCGTATTGGACAAGGCGCTTTCCATCCGGCGCTGAAATTCAAGCGTACTTTGAGCGGGTGTTTGCTAAATATCAACTAGCCGATTACACCACCTTCAACGAAGAAATTATTAATACCGAACATAAAGAAGGCCAATGGCATATCGAAATGGCCAGTGGTCAGGTAGAGACGGCCGATTTTGTTGTGGCAGCAACCGGCGTATTACATAAAATTAATGAGCCAGAGTTTGAAGGGATAGAAAACTTTGAAGGGGATACGTTTCATACCGCACGATGGAATCATGATGTTGAGCTAAAAGGTAAAAAAATAGGCATTATTGGCGGCGGTTCAACAGGAACCCAAATGTTTGAGCCGTTGTCTAATTTAGCCCAAAAACTCACGTTGTTCCAACGCACGCCCCAATGGATTTTTCCCATGCCAGATAAGGCATACTCCAAATTATGGATTAAATCTGTGCAACGATTTCCCAGCCTGGGTAAGCTGTTATATTGGCTATATAAAGTGATGCAAGAAAGAACAGTGGGGGTTGCCACCGTTAAACCCGGCTGGAATCGCTCCTTTTTAAACAAGTTATGCCAATGGAATTTGAACAAAGTCAAAGATCCAGTCTTACGCGCAAAATTAACGCCAAATTATGAACCGGGTTGTAAGCGATTGGTTATGTCAACGTCATTTTACCCTGCCATGCAAAAGCCCAATACCGATCTAATAACAGAAGGCATTGATAAAATTGAAGCCAAGGGAATTAGAACCAAAGACGGTGTATTGCATGAGCTGGATATTATCGTCAAAGCAACAGGTTTTGATGGCTTTGCATTCATGCGCCCCATGACCATGACCGGCGCGGATAACCTCACATTAGAAGAGGCTTGGAAAAATGGCCCGAAAGCTTTTCGCGCAATAACCATTCCCAGTTTTCCTAACTTCTTCATGCTGAATGGCCCCAGTAGCCCAATTGGAAACTATTCCCTCATTGCCATTGCAGAAACACAGGCAACCTACATTATGCAGTGCATACAAAAATACATGGAAGGTGGTTTTGATTATATCGAACCCAAACAAAAAGCCGTAGACGACTTTTACCAAACCGTCCATGAAGCATTACCCGGCACCATCTGGACCACTGGCTGCCAAAGCTGGTATTTAGATGATAAAGGCGTTCCGTTACTCTGGCCATGGTCACCCCAACGATATGCAAAAGAAATGAAGCAGCCAAATTTTAATAATTATCACCTCAGGAAGGCTTAAATTTAAGCGTGGCCCTAGCGAGGCTGCACAGCAAGTAAAAGCCAATAGCAGGTTATGGGCAGAATTATTCAGGAGATTACTTCACTCTGGAGAATTAAGTGGTCAAGTTGGCTTGTATCTTACAAAGTGCATAAATAAATCTTAGTGATTTACATTATTCAATAAAGATTAGATAAAGGGGTAAAGACACTGCAAATGAGGTTTGAACATTACAGTTCTATGGTTCAGATTAGAGTCTGCCCCTTATTTTAACACTCTGAAATACGAACTTTATCTGACTCCTTGCTATCCTGAGTATTTTTATTTAGAAAACTCTTCCTGCTTTTTCGAAAAAAGCACCAGACTAATTATTGTTAAAACAAAGCTAAGTAATGAAATAGGTGGTAAACCACCATACCATCCTGATACTTTCAGCCATCCAGAGAAACCCATTGCCACAAGATGCAAAGTTATAAAAACACAAGAGAAAATCTGAAGAAATCTGTGCGCGCCATCTGAGCGAATTTGACGTAGTAACCAGTAACAATAAGCCGCTAAAACACCAAATAATATAGTGATCTCGCCTGTTAAGTTCATTTTTTCGATTGCAAAAAACTTTGGGTAGTAGTCTTTTGATAGAATAGCCAAAGACAACAGAATATGGACGTATGCACTTTGTAATGAAGTGGAGCCCCAAAACTTGACTTTGTTTATTTCTTTTTTTGCGTAACATATACCTGCCATCATTAAGCAAAATACAGCGGTCATCGAGAGAGATTTATTCAGAACGTAAATTGGCAGGTTGTTTGTTGAAACATGCCCGAAGACTATATAACGGATAATGGCGTATAATGTTGTGCAAGCTAAAATTAGCGCATATTTTCTACTCATAATTTAGACCTTCCTTGATCAATTCGCACATTCTGCAGAATTAAGTATGTAAACTTGATTATCATTTGCCTAAATATGCTTGCAAATACAACTCATGTCAATTAAAAATCAATGAAATCAATGGGGTCAGACTCGATTGATTTTTTTTTAAATTTTTCTGACTTCCTATCACCGCCTCTTGCCCGTGGATTCAAGGGACGGTTAATTTTATCTTCAATCATGTCTTTAAAATATTCACTACCCAGTATCCAGGATTTATTAGTCGCTTCACGAATTTCATCTACTGTTTTTCTCGGCACATTCACAGAAAATAAGTCGCGGTAAGCCTCGCGCCTATCACTGGAATTTTTGCCTGGTTGCTTATATAACTCATGCGGTACAACTAACTGATTCGGCTCACCCAAAGCATTAAATTTGTAGCTGGATCAGGGGTACTCAGCAGGGTGTTCAACCATATTGGCCCGAACAGGATTAAGCTCAATATAACGATAACAACCTAAAGCATAGTGCTTGCTGTCTATCAACGTTGCTTTATAACGGCCTTCCCAAAGCGTTCCCGTTCGCTGATAAGTGACGTTGAAGTACTGAACATAATACCGCCCTAACATTTGGATGACTTTTGATAGGCCATCCGTCTTATGCGGCGTTATCAATAAATGCACATAGTTGGTCATCACGACATCAGCATGAACATCACAACTGTGCTTATCACACGCTTTTTTAAGCTTGTCGAGACAAAACTGGTAGTCTGCCTCTGCATAAAAAATAGGCTCTCGGTTATTTCCTCAAATAATGACATGCTGGGGGAGACCAATTAAAACAAAACGGGGAAGACGCGCCATTATGCACACTCTAAGAAAAAACAATGAGTACAAGCCAAGCAATAGGCTAAATCAATCGAGTCTGACCCCATTGGTTTCAGGAGATTACTTCACCCTTAAGAATTAATTGGTCAAGTTGGCTGCCCCCTTAATTTCATAAACTGGAAATTAGGGCAATCGCAGTATTAGCCCTATCAAGCCTGTTTATATATAATCGATGAATTATTCTTACTATTTAATATTCAAGGTGGTTATATGTTAAGTGTTATTCGCGGGGCACTGGGTGCGCTAATTTTGTTCTTTAACTGGGTATTTACCCCAAAAGGCGTAAAGCGTGAAACGGAAATTCAAGCACAGGTTGATGCGCAAACCGCAAACCTTACTCTTTACCAATATAAAGCCTGCCCATTTTGCGTAAAAGTACGTCGCACCATGAAACGCAATACCTTAGACATTGAAACCCGTGATGCTAAACGCTGCGATAATGCCCGTGACGAGCTCGTAGAGGGCGGCGGCAAATTAAAGGTGCCTTGCTTACGCATTGAAGAAGATGGTAAGGTTTCTTGGATGTACGAGTCTTCTGACATTATTAACTATTTAGAAGATCGCTTTGCAGTAAAAGCGACTTAAGTTAGATGCTGAACAAAAATTAAAAAACCGCTTACATCACTGCAAGCGGTTTTTTATTATTTACGTTTTACTTAAATGAATAAAAAGTCGGGCCTGTTTTTTTTAACCAAATCAAAGGGAGCGCTAGCTTTTAATAAAAATTGATTTCATTCAAATTTTTCTTTTATGGCATAACGCTTCGCATCACCAGACGCCAAAAGCAGAGCGAAGCGGCGCTTTTGGCGGTCTGAGTGAATGCGATTGTTAGCCATGATTTACACCATTTGCCGCAAACTTTTCCAACAAAATTTTACTTGGATGGTTTGCAAGTGAAACCAGTTTGTTAGCCAAGGCAACTGGTATTATTGAATCGTCATACATATCACATTTCAGCTTTTGTATATTTACCAAAATCATTTCTAGATTCAGGTAAAAATTCAATTCAGGATTTTTAATAACTTCTTTGTTACTAACAGGAACAGATAAAACTATAACCTGACCATCTGCTGAATGATAAATAACCTTTCCCCCATAATACGATGTACTTCCATAATGCATATTATTGTGGTCACCAGGAACAATATATTTATAGATATATTCGTTGCTTAATAAAATAAAGTTTCCTGTGTTTAATATTACTTTTCCTTCTTTAGGTAAACTTATTTCATGTGCATGCTCTACAAATGCACCGCTCTTTTCTAAGCCAACAAGAAATAATGTTTCATTATCTAATAAATAATTACAAAGTTCGCGCATCGGTTTATGCATGTTGGCTGTTTGACCTGAAAAACTAAGCGGGCCATCAGTGATAAATAGAAACTTTTTTAATAATGCGGGTTGTAATTTCAAAATAGAACGAATGAAATGAACAAGAATAATTTGCTCAATAAGCCTTGTTAAATAACCTAAAATGCCTCCCGCTCCTTGTTCATCATCAATAGCTTCATCTAAACGAAAAATATCTGTTAAATAGATAATGCCAGCCCCAAAGTCAAAAGTGTAATCTTTGCTCATATCACTTTTTTTGAGCTCTACTTTTCCGCTTCCTACGCCTTTATTGGGGTCATTTGATAGAACATATGATTGAAGCGAATTACTTTTATACTCTTCAAAAATAAACCAAGAGAGTGTTTCCATAAATGAACTACTTTCTCGTTGCTGCATAAAAAAATCATAAATGATCTTTCTAACTGAACCCGTTAGCGATTTTTGATCCTTTGAAATTATGTTTCGTATTGGAATCGCTAATTTAAAACGATGTAAATTATGCAGTTTCTGCATATCTTCAGGAAAGATAAAGGACTTTTGTGAAAGTGAATCAAGATCATCTTTTTTAAACAATAACGCTCCAAATTGAAAGAAAGCTATTTGTGATGAGGGAAAGCTTTTTTTAACTTCAACAGTCGTGTATCCACCATCAACGGCTAGAATATGATGAATAGGATTTTCGATATTTTCATCTAACTTAAAAATCAGATTTTTATCTTTTTCTTCTATGTCTTCTGCATCTTTTGGAGTATCACAATTATCTAAAAACTTTTGAATAAATGGATCTTTAATAACGTGAGTATGATTAATTTTTGCCGCCCATTCATTAGGCTTATGACTGCGACTTGTTGTCCCCATATCTACATCCCTTTATTAGCAAGAAATCGATCAATTTGTACTGGAACAACGAAAGGGTTTGTGTAGGTTTTCATACGGACAAAACCTTTGTCATTTCCCGAACTGAATTTCAACAATGACGATGTAAAATCTGAAAAATCATAATATTTTTTTAGTTCTTTCATCTCATCATCGTTATTTAAATGAGCAATGAACCAGTTTTGCGTGTTTTTTAGAATATTTGAGCTGATTGAACTCACTTCTTGCGTAGCATAGACCATACCCAAGTGTAGCTTTGCCCCTTCTTTAGCAAGTCGGTTATAAACATCAGTTAAATCTTTCTCATCTTTTTTAGGAAATAAATTATGTGCTTCTTCAAAATAGAACTGAATAAAGTTGTTAGGTGTGTTTTCAACAAATCTTGCCATTGAGTTATTAAAAATAGCTTTGCAGATTCTTTCAGAAAATAACTTTTGGACTACTGGTGAACCTTGTGAAAGATCAACTATAACAATTTTTCCTTTCCTTAATAAATCAGGAATTTCCTCTTCAAATGACTTATCTACAACATTTGTGTGTAAATCATGAAGTTCTTTTACTCGCAATTTTTTATATCCACTAACAGAGTTTTTTTCACCTGGTTGTTTAAAGCCAGTAAGAAAGATGATGAGAGACTTTAAATCATCATCAGCCCATTCATGGCCTTTATCTTTTTCGTACTTACTAAAAAAATTATCTTCTTTGTATATTTTCCAGATTCGTTCAAACCACGAAGTTGCTTGCTGTGGAGTTATACCTTTAGATGGATCAATCCCGTCATTAATCTCTTTATTTCCTTTAAATTTAATATTGAAACTATTAGGCAAGGGGAAACCGGCTTTATGCAAGCAACATAGATAAGCAGCCTTAACTCGATCATATCTTGTCATTGCACTGCCAAAAGGACTGTTATCTTCAGGTTCAGACAAATCAACAGCAGCAAAATTATTGACGTAATCACCAGTCACCCGGTTTGCATCAAAATAGCTTTTAATTAATTCAAAGCCATTTTCAATTTCCTTGTAAAAGTTGACTTTCATTACTTTAAAGCCAGGCTTGTCCAATACGCTATACCTCGTTACATCTGAACTATAAAGCTCAAAAATCGCAGTTCCTTTGTCTTGCAAGTTAGGGTTTGCATATTCACCATTGACATCAAAAATTATTTGTCCGACGGGAAACTCAGGAGCGCCTGAATCGGTAAAAGGCTCAATCAATTCGGTAGTTTTAATAAAGGATGTTGATGGTGCTTTTTTAGAAATTTCAGCAGTTGCTTCAATAATTTTTTTGACTGTATTCGACTTACCTGTTCTGGTCATTCCAAACAAGGCAGTTCTTTTACCAATAAAATCCCCAGGACTGATAAAAACATCTACGTTGCGTTGTTTAACTTGAAAACGCCTACTTGAACTGTAGCGCACATGGCCGATTTTGAATTCATTTTCATTACCCGCGATGACATCACCATCTCTTTGATTAACTATCTGGTGTAATACTTCATCCGTTGCTTTATATACACTGTAGTTATTTGCGGAATAAAAATTTTCTAAATCAGCTCCAAACTCAACGAGTTCTTTAGTTTTCTGATCGCCATCTTCCAGTACTGTTTCTTCTATTTTATAGAATGAACCTAAAACACGGCATTCAAGTCCTGAAAAACTAAATTCATAACGGGTCAAATCGTCCAATTTGCTTTTATCTTTACTACCAGCCAGACCGCTTATATCAGAACCGTCTTTGTAATATTCAATCATTGAACTGACAACATCGTTATCCGTGGGTAGTTTCGAAGGAGTTAATGCTCTGAGTAAAACAGCCTCTTGAACATTCTCTTCACCATCATAAAATGCCAACAGAAAGGTGCCTTGAGGTATGCCTTTAACTTCATTTTTCCAGGCATCTGAAATTAAAATTTGTGCCTTATCGTAATCGAGATAAAAAGGACGGCCAACAAATAGAGCGTTATTTCTTCCTTTTTTAAAAATATCAACATTTGCTATCTCTTTAAGATGATGTTCCAGCATCAAGCAACTCCTCGTAATTTTGTTGGGTTAATTTTTAAAATTGTTTCCAAGTCAGGGTCATCGAATCTTATGATTGAATCGTAAGCATAATCTTCGTTAATTTCTACTGAAACCCAATTTCTCTTTAGTTTTTCAGCAACATAACCAGTAGTATTACTACCTGCAAAGGGGTCTAAAATATAATCTCCTTTATCAGTCAAGAATTCTGTAAAAAAGTTAATCAAACCACCATGCATCCGCGCAGGATGAGGTGTAATTTTTTCTTCTCTACATTTTCTTAAGAAGTAATCATTTGAATTCGTATTTGAAAAACTCAATACATTATGAGGTAGCCTCACTTCTCTTTTATCATCAATAGATTCCAGTTCAAACAAATTATGGGCAATACTTCCCCCGTGATCCTTTGCAAAAGCTTTTTCACTAATATGATGCTGAGAAGGACGTTTTCCGGCATTGAACTTTTGATTTTTCAATAATTTTTTCATACTTTTACTGTAGGGGCGTAGCACTTTTGAATTATCCGCTTTAGGATAGTCCGATTTCGACATCCACCACACATGCGTATAACTATCAACTGTACGAAGTCTATTTACTGTTACCCATTGGGCAGGTGAAGGTAATCTAGAAGGGTTGTATGAAATAAATTCTTGAATTAATCTTAAATTCGAATCAGGATTATTCACCATCCCGAATAAACATTCTAGGTGAAGTAAAGATTGTACTGGGCGAAATTCTTCCCAAGCGTTCCCAATTTCAATAACCAATGAACCATCATCAGTTAATAAGTCATCAAAAATGGGCGCTAAATTAACAAACCATTGTAAATAATCATCGCCATTTAAATTTCCGTACCTTTTTTTCGCATTTAGAGGAAATGGAGGGGAAGTAATAATTAATTGAAATTTATTTTTGTAGTATCGTTTTAAATAGCTTTTCGCTATTTCTAATGAATCGCCCACAAGTAATTTTCCATAATTAGTCTCGTATAATTTTTTTTTCATTAATTCAAGAGTTCCTTATTCTTTTTTATGACGACGATTATAACTTAACTTGAATGGCTAACGCTTTGCTAACTTGCCATTTTATATGACGCGTAGTGAAACGGAGCGGCGTATAAAATGGTCAATGTTGAGCTAATTGTTAAGTTCTTTTTTAATGCGTAATAAACTATTTTTGTAATATTTTCTTACTAACATCCTTATATAATGATTAACGGATTTAATTTTAACTATTGTAATAAGAAAGCCACCCAAAGAAACGACGCCAAAGATTACTGATAACGTTGAGTCTCTATCTGTGTAGAAGTAGCCTAGCAAGGCTAGAATCAAAATGGGAATAGCTAAATAAATTATTGAGAATAACGCACAATACTGTCGTATAGCAGTCTTTTTGTATGGACTTATGGCATCAGAATATTGCTTTCTTTTTATTTTTCGTAACTCTTCTATAGCTCGGTCACCGTCTCTTGACTTCTTTTCTAATATTGACTTCTCACGGAGTACATCGCCAATAAGGTCTTCACTTAAAAAGTCAATTGAGTCATCAATATTGTCAATTGTATAATCTTCTGGTTTTGAAATTTTATTTCTTAGTTCGTTTATTAATAGAGCTGCTTGTTCTTTGTTAATCTTTCCTTTTTCATATTTATTTTTTAAATCCTTGTATGATTCAGATACAGCGTTACTTACTTGTGATGATAAAACCAGTTTAGCTTTTGTAATAACATTGAAAGAGGACGGTGTATTTTTATCTTTACCGAAGCCTTTATTTAACTTAAACCATAATCGTTCGGTTAAAAACTCAATATTTGTAGAAAATGGGACATTGTATTTTCCAAGATAAACTTCATCAGAGAACGCAACAGCCTGTGTTAAATGATTCTCTGTCATAAATATTGCAGCTATGCTTTCAACACCAACATCATTTTTCCCACTTCGCAGATTATTGATTTTAGTAAACAGCTTTAAGATGCGGCTATACTTTTCAATTTCAATGTCAGCGCTAAATCTTTCATGAAGCTTCGTGATTATATCCGAGCTTTCAATATTGTACTCCGTGTTTTCGTAATAGTTCTTTGAGTCCTCTCTTTCTATTTTTAACTTTCTTAAGTCCTCAAGGAAATTTGCTTTTTTTATTAATACGTCACTTTTGTTTTTACACCCATTTATTATGGATCTCATTGCCGTTTTTGATGGATCAACCATTTTATGGTTTTCTACTATTTTTTCAGCCGCATAAAAGAAGCTTTCTACTTCTTTATTGGTTTCATCGAAGTATCGTAATGAAATCGTACCGCTTTTGCGTTTATTAGCATTAACTTCTTTAATAAGCGCATTAAAGTCATCAAAAATCTTTTTATATAAAACGCCATTTAGACCAGTTGCGCTAAAAAGGTGTTCAGTATCGAGGAAAACAATTAAGTTCCCATTCCACATGCCAAGAGTAGATAAATCTCCTGAATATTTTATCCCTGCATACAGCACAAGGCCTTCTTCAATTTGATTTAGCTTTTTCTTGAAGTCTTCATTCCCTTGATTAGATAATAAAAAATGACTTATATAATCGGCATATTCGCTTGAAACGTTTTCATCTAACAGATACTCATTGAAACATGAAATAATTTTTTCTTCTTCGGCACCATCAATTTCAACCAGAGTTATTTTTCTAACGTGCTTGACTAAATCTCTTGTGATTTCATCATATTCATCTTTAGTCGTATCATATTCAGTCTGAATGCTTTTTCCTCTATCAAGCTTATCAGTAACAGAATACATCCCTTTTTCTAAGGAGAGTTCGCCGTTCTTTTTTAGTCTGTTTCTGAGGCATGTATTTATTACCGCATCAGGTATCTGAAAACCGAATGTTGTTTCTAGGTCATGCGCACACTCAGTAGCATTAAATGACCAATTTGAATTCAGGAGGATAGATGCTCTTATAAATTCAGAAATAACATCGTATATATCTTTATCATTATCATACAGTTCGCGAAACAATGCTGCTGAGGCCAATAAACGTGTATCTTTCATTTGATTTCCATATTTATTTAAAATGAACCGTATTACTACATAAACTTAACGCCAAGTTCACTGGACCGAAAAGTTAGCTGTGATTTGTGTGATAATGAGCACTAGCGAACACACAAATTGCGGCTGACTTTTTGGGTCCACGTGCAACTTTTTGTTATGCATTGATACCCTCTAAAAAATCATTCCAAAGTTTAGCTAGGGAATTACCAAAATATAGTTCCCAAATGCCTTTGGAACTAGCACCATTAATCAGCGCAAGGTATAAACTTTCAAAGCCTGCTGGATTCTTATCCTTTAGAAATCGTATAAATAAACCTGCTTGTCGGTAGTATAATTGGGGATCAATACCATAGTCATGTGCATATTTATGACCAAGAATTCCGCTACTCTCTCTTGGAGTAAAGTGTTTACCAGCCAATATAGCCTTATACGCTTGTTCATCAGTGATTTTTTCAGCTCCACCTCCTTTTGACACTTCAACCGCAAGCCCTTCGTGAAACCACCCAGGAACATCTACCCAATAATCCCAAGTTCCGATATATTGCCGTAAATGGACATGAGCTAATTCATGGATAAGTATTAGTGGCAAGGTGTCGATTCGATCTCGAATAACAGGTGAAATATAAATTTCGTTCTTTGTTGCGCTTCCTCGAGTTTTTTCGCTGGCACCAGAAAACTTTGCATATCTGGATTTATCTTCGAAAATGTAGATCTTTATCTCTTCGATATTCTTAAATTCTACATACAAACTTTTGGATACTATATCTATACTATTTGTAATTGAATCAGCTACTTTGTTCGCTATATCTTCTGCGCCTTCGTCGTAATAGATTGATACATTAGAGTCAATCTCCTCAAATTCATACGTTGCTCTTGCGTAATAGTTTGCACATCCGAATAGTGTGGAGAAGATGATTAAAAAAATTGTAACCTTCATGCTTTTTAAGGTAGCTTCCTCGCTAAGTGTCTTTTTGCATAACAGTATTAATAAGCGGAAGTATTGTTCCACGTATTGATTGTATATATATGGAAGTTATATCCATGTATTGTGATATTAACAGTCTAAACATGGACAAATATGTTCGATATGCTTCCGTTGCCTATTGAGTTTACTGTATCTATCTTTTGCCCTCAAGCGATGGGTGTTTTGTCATCCATTAAACATTCTTAAATGGTTTGTAATGAGGATTTAATGGAAGGATTTTGATACGCTAGTTCGATGAATTTTTCAGATGTTTTTGAAGCGATTAAAAAGGGTGCTGTGGTTATCACGGTGAATCAGCGTTTGGCGCGTCATTTATTGAATAAGGTTGAGCAGGCCTATATTGAAGAGGGATGTGTGGCTTGGGTTTCGCCAACAATTATTTCGTTGGATGCCTGGTTGTTACAATGCTGGCAGCAACGTTTTAATCGAGCAGAGGGTGCGAAGGTGCATCGACTGATGAATAAGACGCTATTAACGCCGGAACAAACATGGGTGCTTTGGGAAGGTGTTATTCGGCGTACGTCGGGTGCTGAATTGTTGAATGTACCGGCCACTGCAAAGGCGGCGAGTAAAGCCCGGCAGTTGGGGGAGCAATGGGCGATTAGTGATGGTCAGCTAAATGATGTTGCCATGAACCTTGATGTGTCGGTTTTTAGGCAATGGCATGCCGAGTATAAAGCGGTATTGCAAAAAGGAGATTGGGTTGATCGGGTGCAGCTATTAGCGCTGATTGGTGAGTGGATAGAACAATCTTATTTGGATTGCCCTCAACAGCTTATTTTAACGGGGTTTGATGTGTACACACCGACACAAAAAGCATGTTGGGCGTTGTTGGAGTCTAAGGGGTGTGTGGTGAATGAATTTTCTCCTTATTTGCAAACAAGTCACACTCAACGAGTGGCGGCGACGGATGATAAGGAACAAGCTGCGCTAATGGCGCAGTGGGCGAGGGAGCGTTTAAACGACAAACCCAACGAGGTCATTGGTATTGTGGTGCCCGAGTTAGAGGCCATGCGAGAAACCATTGAAACGGCGTTTAAAAATGCTTTTTACCCCAGTGTGGCATACGCTGTGGATGTGCCGTTTGAAAAGCCGTATAACGTGTCGTTGGGTTTGCCCTTATCAGCTTATTTGCCGGTACAACAAAGCCTGCGTTTATTGCAGTTTTTTTATCAACCGTTGGCATTAAGTGAGTTGTGTTTATTGTTGCGTTCGCCGTTTATTTCGGCGGGGCAAGCTGAGTGGGAAGGCCGCGCACGGCTGGAAGTGATGTTGCGTAAAAAAGGCCTGTTGACGTGTTCGGTGAAACAACTGCGCAATGCTCTTCAACCGTTTGAACAGGAAGAGCCCTTATGTCCTCTGTTGTTGCAGTCACTAAATAAGGTGATTGAGCAATTGGAGGGACAACCTCGTCGGACGAATCCATCTACGTGGGCTGGCTTGTTTAGAGCATTATTAACATCGGCGGGTGTGCAGGGTGATCGCGAATTAAGTTCAACCGAATACCAAGTGTTTCAAGCCTGGGATGATGTGTTAAAAAACTTTGCCACCTTGGATACGGTGTATGATGTGTTGGATGCGAATACGGCCTTAAGCACGTTACGTAGATTACTGGACGATCGAGTTTTTCAACCGGAAACGCCTTCGGCACCGATCCAAATTATGGGTTTAATGGAAGCGTCTGGCCATACGTTTGATGCTTTATGGGTGTGTGGTTTAGATGATAAAACGTGGCCACCCGCGCCAAGACCAAACCCATTTTTGCCGATTGTTGAGCAACGCCAGCAAGGTTTGGTTCAATCATCTGCCGAGCATCAATATGATTATGCGAAAACGGTAACGCAACATTGGGCCCGCTCAGCGCCTTCGGTTGTGTTGAGTTTTTCACAATCTAAAAACGGCACCTCGCAAGCCGTTAGCCCGTTAATTGCGGATTACCCCCTTGTGAGTAAGGAGCAATTACTGAAGCAACAACCCATCAATCGGCTAGAACAACGCTTAGCCAGCGACGCCTTGAGCTTAATAGAGGACCTAACGGGGCCGGTATTGGAAAAAGGTGCTGTTGTCCGTGGTGGTGTGGCGGTGTTAAAAGATCAAGCCGCGTGTCCATTTAAGGCTTTTGCGCATTATCGCCTTGGCGCAAAGGCGATGGAAGAGCCAGAACCGGGCCTTGATGCGCGGTTGCGGGGCCGGCTTGTGCACCGCTGTTTAGAGAAGCTATGGGTAAAGCTCAAAACGCATCAGGCTTTATGTAACTTGACGAGCGATGAAGAACAGGCCTTGGTTGAGGGCATTGTACAGCGAGTTATTCAGCATGAAAGCCAGCGTACGCCCATTTTAAAGAACGCTTTTGGGCAGTTAGAAAGCCAACGAATAACAACTTTACTACTGGATTGGTTGGCGGTTGACCGAGAACGGGAACCGTTTGACGTGATAGAAACAGAATTGCCTCAAACCATAACAGTGGGTCAATTACAACTGAATACAACGATTGACCGAGTGGATACATTACAAGATGGCTCGGTGGCGGTTGTTGATTATAAAACGGGTGATTGCAATGTGAATGGGTGGTTTGGTGATCGGCCGGAAGAGCCTCAATTACCGCTATACAGCGTGTTTGGAAGCCAAGCGTTTGGTGCTGTAAACAGCATGGGCTTTGCACAAATAAAAAAGGGCCGCATTAAATACGAAGGCTTAAGTGATAGAACCGATTTGTTTTCGGGTTTAAAAAGTTTGGGTGATCATCATGTAAAGGCTGAGTTCGATGATTGGGCAGGTCAAATGAATCATTGGAGGGCCACATTGGGCGCGTTATCGGCTGAGTTTGTGACGGGCGACGCACGTATTAGTCCAACCGATAAAGCCTGTCAGTTTTGTGATTTAACCAGTTTATGCCGCATAAATGAACACACTGCTTTGGCGGGTGGTGGCGATGAGTAAACCACAAGACGCTGCGCAACGGCTGGACGTACTGGATGTAAGCCAGTCTTTTATCGTACAAGCGCCTGCGGGTTCAGGTAAAACCAGTTTGCTGACTCAGCGCTTTTTACACTTGCTGACCATTGTCAATAATCCCGAAGATATTTTAGCCATTACGTTTACAAAAAAGGCGGCGGCAGAAATGCATCAACGCATTATTGAGTCGATAAAACTGGCGACAAAGCCGTGCCCCGATAATGAGTTTGAAGCACAATCATGGGCTGTGGCAACGCAGGTCTTACAGCGCGATGCCGATAATCAATGGCATTTGTTGCAAAATCCAAACCGCTTGCGAGTGCAAACAATTGATTCTTTATGTGCTCATTTGACCCAGCAAATGCCGATAACGGCACGATTTGGTTCGCAGCCTAGCGTACAACCAGACGCCAGTTCCTTATATAAAGAAGCAGCTAGAAACTGTTTGAAAGCACTTGAAGATAACGATGCAGTGGGTGAGGCCATTCGTTTACTGCTAGCGCATGTGGATAATCAATTAACACGGGCTGAAGGCTTATTGTCATCCATGCTGGCATCCAGAGATCAGTGGCTGCGTCATGTGCTGATGATGGGCGACTCCGATAGTGCTAAACGTGAGGTGTTAGAACGCGTTTTAACGCGAACAGTAGAGTCGGTTTTAGCGGATATTGCCATGCAGATCAGCCAGCCACAAGCTGAATTAATACATGAGTTGTTACGGTTTGCATCGTCGAATTTAGACGATAAAACATCAACTATTTGTGGCTTAGCTGATCAATTGGATTTAACAGATTCATCGGCTAGTTCATTACCTATGTGGTTGGCGCTCGGTGATTTTTTACTAACGGGTGGCGGTACGTGGCGTAAACGGGTAGATGCCGAGATAGGTTTTCCTGCGCAGAATAAGGCAAACAATAAAGAAGAAAAAGCGTTATTTAGCGAAAAGAAAAATGATTACAAAGCGCTTCTTTTAGAGCTGCAAGAAAATGACGCATTAACCGAGGCGATCACTTGGTTGCGCTGTTTGCCAACCCCGACATATAGCGATCAGCAATGGCAAATTATTCAGGCTTTATTATTGGTGTTACCGCAAGCCGTAGCGCATTTAAGATTGGTGTTTCAGCAAATGGGCTGTGTTGATTTTTGTGAGGTGTCGCTGTCGGCGAGACATGCCATACACGACACCACAGGCATGACAGACATTGGTTTGAGATTGGATTATCAGTTGCAACATATCTTGGTGGATGAGTTTCAAGATACCTCCGAAACCCAGTTTTTCCTGCTTAAGGATTTGGTCGCGGGCTGGCAAGAAGGTGATGGGCGCACGCTCTTTTTGGTTGGTGACCCCATGCAATCAATCTACCGATTCCGTCAAGCAGAGGTTGGTTTGTTCTTAAAAACCCAACAAGAGGGGCTGGGCGAAGTTAGAAACATTACACCGGTGAATATTTCGGTTAATTTTCGTTCACAACAGGGCATCGTAGATTGGGTCAATAAAGCGTTTAGCCGCATTATGCCAATAACAGATAATATCTTCAGCGGGGCTATTTCCTATAAACCGTCAATACCGTTTAAAACGGATGAGTTGGTCGATAAGGCGGTTCATTGCTACCCATATGAAAACACGGTGGATGAGGGCAAGGGTGTATTGCACTTAATTCAGCAAATAAAACTGAACAAACCCAATGAAACAATGGGCGTGTTAGTACGTGGAAGAAAACACCTAACAGACTTGGTAAGCGCTTTAAATGGGGCGGGTGTTGCCTACCAGGCCAGCGATATTGATCCACTCAATACACGACAAACAGTCGTTGATTTAATGTCACTTACGCGTGCTTATTTACAGCCAGCCGACCGGGTGGCTTGGCTATCAGTATTGCGCGCACCCTGGTGTGCTTTAAGTCTTGTGGACATGCATCACTTGCTTAAGGGTTGCCCGGAGGACAGTGTTTGGCGGTTAATGCAAAACAAGCATCGACTGGAGTCTTTAAGCACGCAGGGGCAAGAGAGCGTTGCACATGTGGTTTCTCAGTTTGCGGTTGCTATCGCTCAAAGAGAGAGGATGAGTGTCGCCGAGTCAATAAGGGGATTGTGGAGTCAGTTATTGGGCCCTGAGTGTTTAATGTCGCCAGCAGAGTTAGTCGATAGTGAACGCTTTTTTGATTGTTTGGTGGCGCTAGAGTCTGATAGAGGAGCGGTTGATCTTAATCTACTGCAAGAACAGGTTGAAAAATTATATGCCGCTCCCGATGCCAGTGCATCGGATACGTTGCAAATAATGACAATCCATAAGGCTAAGGGCTTGGAATTTGATCATGTTATTTTGCCTGGATTAGACAGAAAGGCGGGTAGTGATGATAAGCGTTTATTGGCGTGGTTGGAACGCCCTTCAGATAAACCGGGAGAAAGCGAATTAATGATAGCGCCGATGAAAGAAACCGGCTCTGATGAAGATGATGCGATTGCTAAGTATTTAAACCGGGTCGAGAAAGAAAAAGCCAGCCATGAGAGTCAGCGTTTATTGTATGTGGCGGCTACTCGGGCAAAACAACAATTACATTTAAGTTTTTGTGTAAAACGAAATGAGAAAACACAGGAAGCTAAAACACCAGCAAAAAACACCTTGTTAGGTCTGTTATGGCCGAGCATAAAAGATGAAGTGGATATGGGTTTTATTGATAATAAATTAGATGAGGATGTGCCATTAACTAATTGCTTTATAAAAAAATTAGATATAAATAAATTAAAAAAAACGGACCTTTCGGCATTTGATTATCAGCATGAGTCTGACCGTTTTATTAGGCCACAAACCAATGTGGTTGAATTTGATTGGGCGACCGATGTAGCCGCGTCGGTTGGTACCGTTTGTCACCAATGGATGCAAATCATGGGCGAACGCGGAGAATTGATTGTTGATTATGACAAGATGAAACAGCAGATGATCCGGCATCAATTATTAGAAACGGGTGTGTTGCCTCAATATGTAGAACAAGCCGTTGAGCGAGTGATTGAGGTGCTTTTATGTTGCGTGAAAGATAAGCGAGGCCAATGGGTGTTGAGCAACCAACATGAAAACAGCCAATTTGAATACCCATTATCGGGCGTTATTGATGGAAAAGTGACTCACGTTCGGCTAGACCGCACGTTTATTGAGGGAGGCAAGCGTTGGATTATTGATTACAAGACCAGTCGCCATAATGACGATGATAAAGAGCAATTTTTGGATAACGAAGTGATTCGCTATAAATCGCAATTAGAACACTATGCGAGGTTAATGAAAGGGATTGACTCGACACCGATGATGTTAGGGCTGTATTACCCTGAGTTTGGGGGTTGGCGTAGCTGGCAATATGAAGATGTTTGAGACCAAAATTATTGCTGCAACTGAATTGAAGATAAGGCGCGAGTCATACAGGCTATTATGTTGCTAAATAGATCGGTGATTAATAATTAACGAGCCTGAATAGAAAGCATTTTAACCGCAAGGTTAGCGGTCAGAGAGGCGTGTTATCTATAAATAATACACATTAAAAATGATTTATAACACATTGTTTTTAATGACTTTTAAATAAATGAAAAAAGTATTAAGCAAGGCGACTTTTTAGTCGCTAGACAGCGCTTGCAGCAGTTTTTCTTCCAGTTTTTTCAACAGGGCTGTGTCTTCTATCATGTTGTTATTGCTGTCTGTGATATAGAAAATATCTTCCGCAGTGGTGCCTAAGGTAGCAATTTTTGCATTCCTGACGTTCACCTCGCAGGCTCTAAAGCATTGGCCAATAGTGGATAAGACGCCCGGTTGGTCATGTGTGTGTATTTCCAGAATCGTGTATCGCTTTTGCTGATCATCTTTAAAGCTGATCGTTGTTTTAACATTAAAATGCTTGGATTGACGTGTTTTATGTCGATCAACCGACAACACCGTTTGATCTGGCGTAATTAGGTTGGCTCGTAACACATTGGCGATGGTTTGTTCGCGAAATAAGTCGGGAATTGGATTGCCGTTATCTTCTAATACGTGAAAGCTGATAAGTGCCAGGTTTTCATTTGTTGTAATGATTCGGGCATCTAAAATATTCAGCCCAAGCTGGTCTAAAGTAGCGGTGCAAACGGCAAACATGCCCGGTTGATCATCAACATAAATAAAAATTTCTGCGCCGCCTCGGTGAGTTTGAGGGCGCAGAAGAACCAGTGGCATGTCTTCTTTTTGACATGATGAAATGGCGAGGGTATGCCAGATGCTGTCTTCTACAGAGAACCTTAAAAAATAATCCTCACTGATGTGTCGCCAAACCTGATCAATTTTTTCATCATTTAGGCCGCGAATATTGAGTCCTTGACGCGCTTGATATTGCATGTCACTGACGTCGGTCTTATTTTCTTGATCAGTTGACTGCAAGCCACGGCGTAAGAGTTGCTGCGTGTTGTTGTAGAGTTCTTTGAGTAATGAGCCTTTCCAGTCGTTCCAAAGTGTTGGGTTGGTTGCTCTTATGTCAGCAACGGTGAGCAGGTAGAGGTAGTCCAAGTACTCCAAACTGCCGATTTTTGAAGCAAATTTGCGAACAACAGCGGGATCATTAATGTCCTTACGCTGTGCCGTCATGGACATAATTAAATGGTTTTGAACGAGCCAGCCTACCAATTTGGTATCGTAGGCGTTGTAGCCGTGCTGTTGACAAAATTCGATGGCGTCATGCATGCCAAGCTCGGCATGATTGCCACCGCGTCCTTTCGCAATATCATGAAACAAACCGGCTAAATAAAGCAGTTCGGGTTTTTGTATGATTTGAAAAACTTCAAAGCAATGAGGGAGTTCATCTTTGTGCTTTTCTAAGGCAAAGCGCCGTAAATTTCGAACTATAAAGAGAGTGTGTTGATCCACCGTGTAAGCATGAAATAAATCATATTGCATGCGACCAATAATGTCATTGAAGGCGGGAATATACGCTGCTAACAAGCCGTAGCGATTCATACGGCGGAATTGATGGGTGATACCGTGGGGTTGGCGAATAATATCTAAGAACAAGCGTTGAGCCCGCGGGTTAGATCTGAACTCGTCATCAATTAAATGTAACGATTCACGAATTAAACGAATAGTGGCAGAACGAACGCCTTTGATATCATCGTGTTTCTGTAATTGAAGGATGATATCCAGCAAGGCTGTTGGGTCTTGTTTGAATGTATCAGGATGAGTCACTTCAATGTAGTTATTAATGACTCTAAACGATTCATTAATGGGGACAACATCCATGACTTTATTTTCGAGCGCTTCATTGAATATTTGCAGGATAAGTTCATTCGTGCGTTCAAGATCCATAACAGTGCGATAGTACTGTTGCATAAAGGACTCGACCGCGAGGTTATTTTCGCCGTCTTCAAAGCCAAAGGCTAAAGCAAGGTTTTTTTGATAATCAAAAAGCAGGCGATTTTCCGGACGTTTTGCGAGTAGATGTAATTCAAAGCGCACTTTCCATAAAAAACGCTGCCCTTTAATTAGCGTGCGGTATTCGCTTTTCGTTAGAAAAGCATGGTTGACCAATTCACCTAACGAGTTAGAGCCAAAATAGCGCTGTGTGACCCACTGGATCGTTTGGATGTCACGGAGGCCACCGGGCCCTTCTTTAACGTCGGGCTCGAGATTGTAAGCCGTGTTGCCAAACTTCAGGTGTCTCTTTTCTTGTTCTGCAACTTTCTCGTGAAAGAATTCAGCAGGTGACCATAAATGGTTGATACTAATTTGATTTTGCATGTCAGCAAAAAAGGCGTCCGATCCTGTAATAAGCCGGGCTTCCATCAAATTGGTGATGACGGTTATATCTAATTTGGACTGTTCCACACAGTCTGAAATCGTTCGGACACTCAGCCCGGGCTTGAGACCAATATCCCAGAGAAAGGTGGAGAATGATTCCAGTTCTGATTTATATTGATCAAGTTTTGATTCATCAAAAATAATCAGTAAATCAATGTCAGAATACGGGTGAAGTTCTTCACGTCCATAACCCCCGGTTGCTATAAGGGCTAATTCACCGGCATGCTGCTTTAGAAGGTGATGCCAGCAGTCTATTAAAAGCTGATCAATGAAGTGACTTCGGGCTTCTATAAGCGTTTCAATGGTTTCATCGGATGTGGCCCGTTCCAGCAGGTTGTCATGAAAAGATTGGATGCGCTTTTTAACATCGGTTACGTTAAGCGATGGGTCAATTTGAAGGGCTTTGTTAAGGCTCATGACTTAAATAACTCGGGTGGAATATGGGTTGCTTCAATGGCTTCATTTTCTCGCACTGTAAAAATTTCAAAGCCGGTTGACGTGACCGCTAAGGTGTGTTCAAACTGTGCCGACAGGCTTCGATCTTTTGTTACCACGGTCCAGTTATCCGGTAATGTTTTGACGTTTCTTTTTCCAGCATTAATCATGGGCTCAATGGTGAATGTCATGCCTTCTTCCAGTGTAAGGCCGGTATCAGGCAAACCGTAGTGTAAGACTTGAGGTTCTTCGTGAAAAACACGGCCAATACCGTGACCACAATATTCCCGCACGATCGAATATCGCTTACTTTCAGCAAACTTCTGTATGGCGTGACCAATATCACCAAGTTTTGCCCCTGGCTTAACCATGCTAATGCCTAAATACAAGGCTTTTTGAGTTGTATCAATCAGTCGTTTAGCCAAAATACTGGGCTCTCCCACGACGAACATTTCACTGGTGTCGCCATGAAATTCATCCTTAATAACCGTGATATCAATGTTCAGAATATCGCCTTTCTTTAATTTTTTATGGTTAGGAATGCCATGGCAAACTTGGTGATTAACCGAAGTGCAAATGGATTTAGGAAAGCCATGGTAATTTAAAGGCGCAGGGATTGATTGTTGAGTATTGACCATGAAATCATGACAACGTTGATCCAGTTCATCTGTTGTTACACCCGGTACCACATAGTCTGCGATCATTTCAAGAACGTCCGCAGCTAAGCGCCCGGCAACGCGCATTTTTTCAATTTCAGAGGGTGTTTTTAAAGTAATACTCATGGGTTATTTGGCAAAAATTATTATGTGAGTTGTCTAACAAGGGCAGTATAACGTGTCAGTGGTGAAATGCGTTTTTTTTATGCGAAGGTCAATATCAGATTTCAAGGGTATAAATTGCTGTTTGACTCCAAATATGGTATAAAGCGTCGCCACTTTTGGCAACAACGATCACATGCATCAACACATCCGGTAGGGTGCTTGGTTTTTTTATCAGGTTACCGTTTGGGATGCGTGGTAGTTATTAACCCGAGTCACATCAGAAAACTGATTGGCTATAACATGAGAAGGAAGTAAAAAATGTCTAAAATCACCATGCGTGAAATGCTCGAAGCCGGTGTCCATTTCGGTCACCAAACGAGATACTGGAACCCAAGAATGGCCCCTTACATATTCGGTGAGCGCGGCAAGATTCATATTATTAACTTAGAAAAAACAGTTCCCTTATTTAACGATGCATTAAATTTCGTTAATAAACTAGCGTCAAATAAAGGAACGATTTTATTCGTTGGAACAAAAAAAGCCGCCCGTAAAACGGTTGCTGAAGAAGCGAAACGTTGTGGCATGCCTTACGTGGATCACCGCTGGTTAGGCGGCATGCTAACTAACTTCGGTACAATTAAAAAATCAATTAACCGTTTAAAAGAGCTTGAAACGATGCGCGAAGACGGCAGTTTAAATCGTTTTAGCAAAAAAGAAGGGCTAAAATTTATGCGCCAGCTTGAAAAGCTGGAACGCAGCGTAGGCGGTATTAAAGAATTGAAAGGCCCACCTGATGCCATCGTCGTGATGGATGTAGGCTATGAAAAAATTGCGGTGAAGGAAGCGGCCAAATTAGGTATACCTGTTATTGGTGTTGTTGATTCAAATAATAAGCCTAATGATGTGGATTACATTATTCCTGGCAATGATGATTCGATCAGAGCTTTGACGCTGTATTGTCAAAGTTTTGCTGGCGCAATTCTTGAAGGTAAAGCAAGCGTTATTAAAGAATTGGTGGAAAATAAAGAAGTGGCTAAAGCGGTTTCTAAAAAACCAGTCGTAAAAAAAGAAGCGGCTGACGCAGCCAGTAAAGAAGGTTAATTGCCCCTTTGAATGACATAATGAGCGCCTCCTGATGGGGGCGTTTTTATAATTAACGAATTGATAGATAGAGGTTTATAAAATGAGTGTAACAGCTGCAATGGTGAAAGAATTACGTGAAAGAACGGGTTCTGGCATGATGGAGTGTAAAAAAGCGTTGGTTGAAACGGGTGGTGATCTCGAGCTTGCGATTGAAAACATGCGCAAATCAGGTATGGCAAAAGCCGATAAAAAAGCCGGCCGTATTGCTGCCGAAGGCGTCTTGAAAGTGGCAACATCTGGCGATGGGTCATCAACAACAATAGTTGAAATCAACAGTGAAACTGATTTTGTTTCAAAAGGCGATGATTTTAATGATTTTGCTTCAGCCGTGGCCGACACGATTGTTAACGGTGATATCAGTGATGTTGATGCGCTTAACGACGCAATCGTTAAGGCTGACTCCGTTACTGTAGATGAAAAAAGACGTGCCCTTATTGCAAAAGTTGGCGAAAACATTAACGTCAGACGTTTTAAAACAATCAAGCCCAGTAACGGTATTGTCGGCTCGTATTTGCATGGCTTGCGTATCGGTGTGTTAGTTGAATTGGAAGGCGGTTCAGTTGAATTGGCTAAAGATATTGCTATGCATGTAGCAGCTACAAATCCGTTATGTATTTCAGAAGCGGAAGTGCCTGCAGAAGAAGTTGAAAAGGAAAAAGAAATTTTTAAAAGTCAGGCTGCTGAAAGCGGCAAACCCGCAGAGATTGTAGAGAAAATGATCGGTGGCAAAATTAAAAAATTCTTGAAAGAAGTGACATTGTTAGGCCAGCCCTTTGTTAAAGATGGTGATGTGACTGTTGAGCAATTATTGAAATCTAATAATGCAAAGGTGCTTTCATTTGTTCGCTTTGAAGTAGGAGAAGGCATTGAGAAGAAAGAAGAGGATTTTGCATCTGAGGTGATGGCTCAAGTACGAGGCGAATAGTTAATGAGCGCTTTGAGATACAAACGCATATTACTAAAACTTAGCGGGGAAGCCCTGATGGGCGACTCCGCTAGCGGTATTGATAGTGAAGTAGTATTAAGGCTGGCCAAAGAAGTTAAAGAACTTTGTGATGTGGGCGTTGAGGTGGGATTAGTGGTTGGCGGTGGTAATATTTTACGTGGTTCTGAGATAACTTCAGATACTTTAAATCGCGTAACCAGTGATCAAATGGGCATGCTGGCAACGGTTATTAACGCACTGGCCATGCAAGATTCACTTGAATCATTAGGTCAAGCTGTTCGCGTTATGTCGGCTCTTCAAATTAACCAGGTGTGTGAAAGCTTTAAACGTCGTCGTGCGATCAGGCATTTCGAAAAAGGCCGTGTGGTTATTTTTGCGGCAGGGACAGGTAATCCTTTTTTTACAACCGATTCGGCGGCGAGCCTTAGAGGTGTTGAAGTGGAAGCTGAAATTTTAATTAAAGCGACAAAAGTTGATGGCATCTATTCTGAAGACCCTGTGAAGAACCCGGAAGCAAAATTTTATCCTCGCATTAGTTTTGATGAGGCCATTGATCAGCGCCTCAATGTTATGGATGCAACGGCCTTGGTTCTTTGTCGTGACCATAAGTTACCGTTAAGGGTTGTTAATATTTTTGATAAAGGTGCCATTAAGCGACTTGTACAAGGTGAAGATATCGGCACATTGGTTGAATAACAGTAGAGGTAATTATGATTGAAGATATTGTTAAAGATGGGAATGTCAGGATGGGGAAGTCTGTTGAATCTTTCCAAAAATCCCTTACAAAAGTTCGTACAGGCCGTGCACACCCTAGTTTATTAGAAGATATCGTTGTGTCTTACTATGATGTGGATACCCCGTTAAATCAGGTGGCCACTGTTAATGTTGAAGACGCACGAACATTGTCGATTATGCCGTGGGAAGCGGGCATGATCGCGCCAGTAGAAAAAGCCATTATGAAAGCAGATTTAGGGCTTAATCCTGTCACTGCTGGTAATGTTATTCGTGTGCCCATGCCACCTTTGACAGAAGAGAGGCGTCGAGAGCTGGTTAAGGTCGTGCGCAATGAAGCGGAGGGCGCAAAAGTTGCCATACGGAATATTCGCCGTGATGCAAATTCAGAATTTAAAGAAGCGCTAAAAGAGAAAATGATTACTGAGGACGAATTACGTTCTGGCGAGGAAAAAATTCAAAAAATCACCGATTCGCATGTTAAAGAGATTGATAAACTTCTTGAGGTAAAAGAAGCTGACTTAATGTCAATGTAGTTTTTTAGATCAAGACTGTGTCTTGTCGGTGTCAAAGGTTATATAAGCATTTAAGGTTTTATAAAAGGAATAAACAAACTTCTTGTGCACGATAAATTGAATAGGCCACAAAATAATAAGATGCCGAGGCACATTGCTATTATCATGGACGGTAATGGGCGGTGGGCAACCCAGCGAAATAAACCACGAACTGCGGGTCACAAGGCCGGGGTTAGTGCTCTAAGAACGACGATTGAAGCATGCGCAACATATGGTGTAGACGTATTAACAGTGTTTGCCTTCAGCAGTGAAAATTGGCGTCGTCCTGATCAGGAAGTGAGTATGCTGATGGAATTATTTTTATTAACGCTTAAAAACCAAGCAAAGCGTTTACATAAAAATAATATACGTCTAAAAATAATTGGTGAAAAAACAAAGTTTTCTGAGTCATTGCAGTCTAAAATGCAAGAAGTTGAGCAACTAACGTCCGATAACACGGGTCTGTTACTGATTATTGCCGCAAATTATGGGGGGCAATGGGATATAGAACAGGCCTGTTTGCAGATGATGAGCTATGCTTCCAAGGAAAACGTTTCCTTATCAGACCTTAAAGTCGATGATTTTTTATCGACGGCGGGTATTCCTGAACCAGATTTGTTTATACGCACTGGGGGAGAACACAGAATCAGCAACTTTTTACTTTGGCAATTAGCTTATAGCGAACTTTATTTCACTGATACACTTTGGCCAGATTTTGATAAAGATGCGCTTGATTTAGCGATGACGCATTATTCTTCCCGTCAGCGCCGATTTGGTCAAACTGGCGAGCAACTGACTCATGGTTAATGTATGAGTAGTCTCGCGAAGAGACTGTTAACAGCAGCTGTTCTCATTCCATTTGTTGTCTGGTTGGTTATGTACTCATCAGAGATAATATACCTCGCCGTATTGAGCCTCATCATTTTTATTGCTGGCTACGAATGGGCCGCTTTAAGTGGTGTTCAATTTAAAACAGGTCGACTCGCTCTGGCACTGACAATGCTCGTCTTTTCGCTTAGTTTATGTCTGTTAAATGACGCGTCTTTACTGGCCATTTTTTATGCGGCGATATTGTTTTGGCTGTTGATGATTGCTTGTATCATTACTAAACCAAAGGCGTTGCTAGAGGTGGAAATTCAGCGCGGTGTGATGCTCCTATTAGGCCTTTTGGTTATGGGGTTAACGTTTATATCGCTGTATCAAATCAGAGAGGGGTTTGAACAAGGGCCGCAATTATTAATGTATTTATTGTTGCTGATATGGATAGCAGACAGTGGTGCTTATTTTGCTGGACGCGCCTTTGGAACACATAAGTTATCACCCCTGATAAGCCCAGGAAAATCAATCGAAGGTGTGGTGGGCGGTTTATTTGCTTGCCTGCTTTTTGCTTTATTTGCTCGGCACTATTTTATGATTGATAACGCTGTGGTTTTTATCGTCATGTCGCTTTTTATTGCTGCGGTGTCTGTGTTTGGTGATTTGTTCGAGAGCTTAATTAAACGACGCGCTAAGGTTAAAGATAGTGGGTCTTTGCTCCCTGGTCATGGGGGTATTCTTGACCGAATAGACAGTTTAATCGCGGCTGCTCCCGTCTTTATAAGTTGTGCGTTAATAACGCAGATATTCTCATGAAAAATGTTTGCTTATTAGGCTCTACGGGTTCGATTGGGCTTAGCACATTGGATGTGATAAAGCTTAACCCGGATGAATATTCAGTTGTTGCTTTAACAGCCAATAAAAATTTAAAACGCTTGCTAGCACAATGTGTGGAGTTTCGTCCCCGTTATGCAGTTGTTTCAAAGCATGATGACGCCGACACGTTCAGGCAAATGCTTGAATCATCTGATGCTGCAGATACGTTAGTGCTATCAGGTGCTGAGTCACTCGAGTTTGTAGCACAACTCCCTGAGGTATCGATTGTCGTTGCGGCTATTGTAGGAGCCGCTGGATTGTTGGCCACCTTGGCAGCTGCAAACGCTTCAAAAACACTATTATTGGCCAATAAAGAATCGCTGGTCATATCTGGCGATTTATTAATGACCGCGGTAAAAGATAACGGTGGCCTATTGCTGCCGGTTGATAGTGAGCACAATGCATTATTTCAATGTATGCCAGATGGCTATAAAGCAGGCCAGCGTATTGACGGTGTTAGAAAATTAATTTTAACGGCTTCTGGCGGGCCATTCTTAAATGCAATGCCTGGTGAACTGGAAAATGTAACGGTAGAACAAGCGTGTGCTCATCCGAATTGGTCTATGGGAAAAAAAATATCCGTTGATTCGGCCACCATGATGAATAAAGGGTTGGAAGTGATAGAAGCGAGTTATCTATTTGATATGCCCGCCGAATTAATTCAAGTGCTGGTGCATCCACAAAGCATTATCCACTCAATGGTTGACTATGTGGATGGCTCCGTTTTAGCACAACTTGGTAACCCTGATATGAAAACGCCCATAGCGCATGCATTGGCGTGGCCTAAAAGACATCGCAGTGGTGTTGCTGCGCTTGATTTTATAACGAATAATCAATTGTCATTCGAGGCACCATCGTATGATAAGTTTCCGTGTTTACGGCTGGCTTATGAAGCGTTAGACATTAAAGGAACGGCACCGGCTATCTTAAATGCCGCAAATGAAATTGCGGTGGATGCTTTTTTGTCCAAACGATTACGTTTTATGGAGATCCCTAAGCTGATCGAAAAGGTGATGGTAAATTCAACAATAGACTCTGCCGATTCGATTGAAAGTGTTATCACTGCTGATGCAGAAGCTCGAATAATAGCAAAACAATACGTGGAGAATTTTTAATGACGCTTCTTGTTTCAATTGTTTCATTTATCGGTGTACTAGGGATTCTCGTTACGGTTCATGAATTTGGTCATTTTTGGGTCGCTCGGCTCTGTGGTGTTAAAGTCCTGCGTTTTTCGGTTGGGTTTGGTAAACCGTTATTAAGATTCCATAGAAAAAACGATCCTACTGAATATGTTGTTGCTGGGATACCCTTGGGTGGGTACGTAAAAATGTTGGATGAGAATGAAGGGGAGGTCGATGAGCATGAAAAGCAGTTTGCCTTCAATAATAAACCCTTATCCAGCAAGTTTCTCATCGTTTTAGCGGGGCCAGTTTTTAACCTTGTTTTTGCTTTTATTGCCTTTTGGTTGATTTTGACGATAGGTGAAGAAGGCTTAAAACCGGTTGTTGGCAAAGTTGATCAGTCTGGTCTTGCTGTTCATGCTGGGATTGAAACAGGCGATGAAATATTGGCCGTTAATGATCGCCCAACACCTATTTGGCGTGTTGCGTTGGGTTTAATGGCCAGTGAAATGTTGGATGAGGGGGTTGTTGATCTCTCTGTCGCTAAAGCCGGGGGGCAGGTTGAGCGAGTTCAGATGCGTTTTAACGAAAAAGAGTTACCTGAACCCGCGGATATCGTTAAACGGATTGGTCTTTCACCAAGGACACCTTCGATAAAACCTAAGGTAGGTAAGTTAATACCGGGTGAGCCGGGTGAGCAAGCTGGCTTAAGGGTTGGTGATCTGATTTTATCCGTGGATGAGGTGGTTATTGAGAGTTGGCAGCAATGGGTCGAATTGACCCGGTCAAGCCCGGGTTTACCCATGGCAGTGCTGTTACAAAGAAATAATGAAAAACGGTCATTAACAGTCACTCCGAAGACGATCGTTGATGACGGTGTGACGATTGGGCGAATAGGGGTGTCCCCGTATATAGAAGAAGACCTATCTTCAACGTATTATGCAACTTATACGCTTAATGGGCTGTCTGCCGTCAAAGAAGCGGCGACGCAGACAATCAGCTATTCATTATTAACGGTGAAATTGATCGGACGAATGCTGATAGGAGAAGCCTCAGTTGATAATTTAAGTGGCCCCATTAGTCTTGCACAGTATGCAGGTCAAACGGCCTCCATTGGCTTGATAGCTTTTTTAAAATTTTTAGCTTTTGTCAGTGTAAGTTTAGGCGTGATGAATTTATTACCTATTCCTATGTTAGATGGTGGACATTTGTTTTTTTATTGTATTGAAGCAATCAGGGGAAAGCCTGTGCCTGAAAAGGCCCAGGCAGTCTTGTCGAGAGCCGGCTTGTTTGTCTTACTTTGTATGATGCTGTTAGCAGTTTTTGTGGATATTGGTCGAATAATTGGTTAAATAAAAATACGTATTGAGTCGGTTGATTCTTTTATCTATACTGGCTCGATACGCATGAAACGAACGCAAAAACATACATCGTGATAAAAAAAATCAGATCAGTAACCCTTATTTCACTTCTATTTATGCTGCTGAATACGCATGCGGTGGTAGCAGCAGACTCTTTCGTTATTGAGGATATCCGAATTAATGGCTTGCAGAGAATTACAGCGGGTGCTGTTTTTAATGCGTTAACGATTAAAGTGGGGGATGAATTCAGTGATGATCGGTCGGGCGATATAATCAGGCAGTTGTTTCAGATGGGTTTTTTCAGTGACATCGAGGTGCAGCAAAACGCCAATACCGTCATCATTAATGTTAAAGAGCGGCCTGCAATTACGAGTATTGACTTAGAAGGTAACGACGACATCGAGACCGAAGAGTTGCTGAAAGCGTTTAGTGATGTTGGAATGGAAGTCGGTCGAGTGTTTAACCCGCTTGTGCTTGACAAAGTTAAAAACGAACTGCTGCAGCAGTACTACAACAATGGTAAATATTCAGCAGAAGTCAGCAGTAAAGTCACCACACTGGAACGTAATCGAGTGGCTGTTTTAATCAGTGTTGAAGAAGGGGCAGCAGCCAGTATTAAAAAAATTAATATCGTGGGTAATCAGTCTTTTTCAGACGATGAGATTCTTTCAGAGTTTGAATTGACAGGGCCTTCTTTGTTTTCTTTTTATACCAACAGTGACCGCTATTCTAAACAAAAATTATCAGCGGACCTTGAACGAATAAACTCATTCTATCAGGATCGCGGCTATATCAATTTCAAAGTGGAGTCTACCCAGGTTTCAATTAGCCCGGATAAAAATGGAATTTTTATTACAATTAATATAAAAGAGGGTAAAGTCCATACCATTAGTGAAGTGAAATTGGCCGGTGAATTAATCGTCCATCCCGATAAATTAATTCCATATATTATTGTTAGACCCTCTGATATTTTTTCTAGAAAAAAAGCGACGCAGACTTCTGAGAACATCACAACAGTTCTAGGCCATGCTGGCTATTCCTTCGCAAATGTTAATATGATTCCAGAAATAAACAGCGAAAACTCTACCGTTAAAGTGACGTTCTTTGTCGATCCTGGCAAGCGGGTGTATGTACGTCGCGTTATTATGGAAGGGAATACAAAAACCCGTGATGAGGTGTTAAGAAGAGAAGTAAGGCAGATGGAAGCCTCAGCTATTTCAACAAACGCAGTTGATCATTCAAAAGCTCGTTTATCACGCCTAGGCCACTTTGATGAAGTCGATGTTGAAACCTTACCTGTCTCAGGTACCAGTGATCAGGTTGACGTTAAGTACACTGTGAAGGAAAAATCGTCGGGTAATATTTTGGCTGGTGCTGGATTCTCGCAATCGCAAGGGCTGGTTTTGAACGCGAGCATTAGTCAAAACAATTTCTTGGGAACGGGTAAAAGAATGAGCGCTAGTTTTAACAACAGCTCGGTTAATACAATATACAGCTTAGGTTATACCAACCCATATTATACAATTGATGGCATCAGTCGAGGTTTTGATATCAGTTATAGAACGACGGATTATGATGAGGCCAATAGCTCAAATTATGAGACAGAGACTTTTAATATGGGGGTTAATTTTGGGTTGCCTCTAAATGAAAGCGATAAAATTGGCTTGGGTCTTGATGTGGAATTTACCAGCCTGGATATTGATGATAATTTGTTTTTCGGCGAAATCAATAAATTTATTGCGGACAATGGGGATTCGTTTGCAAACCTTAAAGCAACCGCCGTTTGGGGTACAGATACACGAAACAGAGCGGTTTTTGCAACACGAGGAGGCTCTAAAAGGTTGTCTGGAACAATTACTGTTCCAGGGTCTGATCTGGAGTTTTATAAACTGTCCTACAGCCAAAAGCAGTATTTCCCTTTGAGTAAGCGTACAACCCTTTATTTAAATGGTGAGTTTGGCTACGGTGATTCTTACGGTGATGCTGAAAAACTTCCTTTCTTTGAAAACTTCTATGCGGGTGGTAAAAATTCGGTTAGAGGGTTTACCGATAATACATTAGGCCCGAGAGATATATTTGATGACCCTATTGGAGGTAGCGTCAAACTAGTAGGCAACGCCGAGTTTATATTCCCTGTGCCTTTTATGCCAGAGAGTAAAACAGTTAGAATGAGTACGTTTGTTGATGCGGGTAATGTCTATGATGACGATTTAGATCTTGGAGAGCTTCGTTATTCAGTGGGGATGTCTGCGAAATGGTTATCGCCGTTTGGTGCATTGTCATTTAGTTTAGCAATGCCTATTAATGATGGTGACGATGATGAGGTTCAAACATTCCAATTTGCTTTTGGTTCTGGAATATAATTTAAAGCCATTTAACTCATTTATTTTAAATATAAGTAATATAAACGCAAAACTGCAGGAGTAAACATTGAAAATTTTCAACTCAATCTTGGTAGCGGGTCTTTTATCAATTGCATTAATAGGCACCTCTCATGCGGCTGATATAAAAATTGGCTTTGTGAATGTGGCTAGAATATTAGAAAAAGCACCTCAGGCTGAAAAAGCAAAGGTTGCCTTGGAAAAAGAGTTTTCACCGAGAAATAAACGTTTATTGGCGAGCCAAAAAGAAATAAAAAAGTTGGATGAAAAATTAGCTCGAGATGCAAAATTAATGAGTGAAGCTGAAGCAAGACGGCTACAGCGCGATGTTTTAGAAAAGAAACGTGCGCTTAACCGAGACCAGGAAGAGTTTAGAGAAGACTTTAATTTAAGACGAAATGAAGAGTTGGCTAAATTACAGAAACTGGTTTTTGAAGCCATTAAGGGTCTTTCTGAATCAGAAAAGTATGATTTAGTTTTACATGATGGAGTGGTTTTTGCGAGTGGTGCGGTTGATATTACGAACAAAGTTCAAAGTCGTTTGTCTACATCCAAATAGATAGTTAGAGGCCTCTTGCTACATGGTTTCTTTAAGTGAGTTAGCGAGTGCGATTGACGCAGATTTAAAAGGTGAGCCCGAACATCATGTTGATAGCTGTGCTACGTTAGAGTCGGCAACGTCTACTCAGTTATCGTTTATATATAACAAAAAATTTATTCCTGCATTAAGAGACACACGGGCAGGGGTGGTTATCTTATCCGACATTTTTCTGAATGAGTACGACGGCAACGCACTGGTTGTTAAAGACCCCTATTTATCGTATGCAAAGGCTGCCAATATTCTACATCCTAGACCCAAATCAGCGACTGGTATTCACCCTTCGGCGGTTATTGGGAAGAATACAAAAATTGCAAACGATTGTGTTATAGCCGCTAATGTGGTCATTTCTGATAATGTGACGATCGGCAAAGGCAGTTATATTGGGCCGAACTGTCTTATTGACGCCGATGCTGTTTTGGGTGAAGAGCTAAATCTAATAGCCAATGTCAGCATAGGTAAAAAAACTCGTATAGGTGATAGAGTTACGATACATCCGGGTGCTGTTATTGGAAGTGATGGATTTGGGTATGCGCCTTATGGAAAACAAAAAGGCTGGTATAAAATTCCTCAACTGGGTTACGTTGAGATTGGTAATGACGTGGAAATTGGCGCAAATACAACCATAGATTGCGGAGCGCTTGATAATACTGTTATCGGTAATGGCGTTAAAATCGATAATCAAGTTCAAGTGGCGCACAATGTGCATATTGGTGACCATACGGCGATTGCTGCTTGTACAGGTATCGCCGGTAGCACAAAAATTGGCCAGCATTGTACATTAGCAGGTGGTGTTGGGCTGGTGGGTCATATTACTATCGCCGATGGGGTGCACATTACGGGAATGACCATGGTGACGCATTCAATTACTAAACCGGGTGCGTATTCTTCAGGCACTCCGTTTCAAACGAATACAGAATGGCTTAAAAATGCCGTTCGCTTCAAACAGTTAGATAAATTAACAAAAAAAATTAATCTATTAATAAAAACACAAAAGGAAAATTGATGGCGACTGATGATGTAAGAAAAGTAATGGAGTTTTTGCCACACCGCTATCCTTTTTTGATGATTGATAAGGTGGTTGATTATCAAGCAGGGGAACGTTTGCTCGCAGTTAAAAATGTCACTTATAATGAGCCACAATTTACGGGACATTTTCCGCACAACCCAATTATGCCGGGGGTTCTCGTCATTGAAGCATTAGCGCAAGCGACAGGCTTGCTTTCAATGAAAACGTTAACAGACCGTGGAGAAGATTTTGGTGAATACTACCTGGTTGGCATTGATAATGCGCGTTTTAAGCGTTCAGTTGTGCCGGGGGATCAGTTGATGATTGAAGCTGTTTTTAAGAAAAATCGGCGTAATATTTGGTCTTTTTCTGCGTCTGCTACGGTAGAAGGTGAGTTGGTGGTTTCTGCGGATATTATGTGTGCCTCTAAGGAATCAACTAAATGATACACGAAACGGCCATTATTGATCCAACAGCCCGGGTCGATGAAAATGTCAAGATTGGCCCTTATACAGTTATTGGTGCCAATGTATCGATAGGATCAGGAACTGTTATTGCTTCCCATGTCACCATTAATGGCACAACCTCGATCGGAAAAAACAACCGAATTTATCAGTTTTCTTCCATTGGTGAAGACCCTCAAGATAAGAAATATGCGGGTGAAAAATCTTATCTTGAAATCGGTGATAACAATGAAATACGTGAATTTACAACGATTCACCGTGGCACCACGCAAGATAAAAATATTACCATCATTGGTCATAATAATTTATTAATGGCCTACACTCACGTTGCCCATGACTGTGTAATTGCTGATGAGGTCATTCTTGCGAATGCCGCTTCGTTGGGTGGCCACGTTCATATTGGTCATAACGTTATTTTAGGTGGTTTCTCGATTGTTCATCAATTCTGTCATTTGGGTGAACACAGTTTTTCAGCCATGGGCAGTGCAATTACCAAAGATGTGCCGCCTTACGTTATGGTTGGCGGTCGACCGACGAAACCCCACGGTATCAATACTGTAGGCCTGGAAAGGCGAGGTTTTTCTCCTGATGCCATTCTAAAAATAAAACGTGCTTATAAACTGCTTTACAAATCAGGGCTTAAATTATCAGATGCCACGGATCAATTAAAAGAGGCCGCTAAAGAACAACCCGAATTAAATGTCATGGTTGATTTCTTAGGAAATTCTAGCCGTAGTATTCTTCGCTAACCTCTCTGTAAACCTGTTAAGGCCTTTGAGCTATAGTCTCTAAGTGTATTGCGTTATTGTCGAAACGATGCAAATTTAAATGAATAAACCTTTAAGAATCATGATGGTAGCTGGTGAGCACTCGGGCGATATATTAGGAGCGGGTTTAATAAAACAGTTAAAAGTCATTTATCCAAAGGCCGTTTTTTCGGGTATCGGTGGGCCGAGAATGTTAAATGAGGGTTTTAATTCGTATTATCCCATGTCAAAGTTATCAGTTTTTGGCTTATTTGAGGTGCTAAAACATTTGCCTGAATTATTAAGTATAAGACGGCAACTAAGGCATAAAATACTCGCTGAGAAACCGGATGTCTTTATCGGTATAGATGCGCCTGATTTCAATTTAAAACTTGAACGTGATCTTCATCAGCAAGGTATTAAAACGGTCCATTACGTCAGTCCCACTGTATGGGCTTGGCGACCAAAACGTATAAAAAAACTTATTGGTTCATTAGATGCGTTACTCTGCATTTTTCCTTTTGAAGAAACGTATTATCAACAGACGTTGGTACCGGGCTTTTTCATAGGTCATCCGTTGGCGGATCAGTATGAGCAACCTCGCGAAACAGAGCAGGCAAAAAAAACGTTCAATATCCGCGCTGAAAAACCGGTATTAACAATGATGCCCGGCAGTCGATTGGGTGAAATTGAAAGGCATGCACCTGTTTTTTTAAACGTTGCAAAGGTTTGTTCTGATCAAATACCTGAATTAAACGTGTTGGTGCCGATGCCTGACCAGTCGACAAGTGACTTATTTCTTCGCTTGTACAACGAGTCGGGCATTGAACTTGATTTGGCGGTTCAAGTTTTAGCCAGCACCGAAATGATAGCCGCCTCAGATCTCGTATTAGTTGCCTCTGGAACGGCAACACTTGAAGTGATGCTGTTACAAAAACCGATGGTGGTTGCGTACAAATTGTCTCCACTGACCTCATGGGTTTTTAAAACATTTAATTTGTTAAAAGCACCTTTTGTTTCAATGCCTAACCTAATTTCAGGTAAGGCAGTGGTGAAAGAACTTCTTCAAGACGAGGTCACGGTTGACAACTTGTCGACTGAGGTCATGGCGTTATATCGTGACAAAAAGGCTCGTCAAACGATGATCGAAGAATTCGGTCATATGAAAACTAAATTAACATGTCATGCTGATGCTCAAGCCGCTCGAATAGTCTCAAGAGTTATCGAAGGAGAGATGACAGTGTGAATAAGGTTATTGTCGGGTTAGATGAAGTCGGCCGAGGGTGCATTGCTGGGCCTGTTGTTGCCGCGGCAGTGGTTTTGGATGTGCATCAACCCATTGAAGGGTTGATGGACTCAAAAAAACTGACAAAAAAAAGGCGGGAAGAGCTGTCGATAAACATTATTGAATTGGCAAAAGATTACTCCATTGGCCGTGCTGAAGTGACGGAAATAGATGAAATCAATATTTTACAAGCCAGTTTATTGGCCATGAAGCGGGCATTTGAGGGCTTGACTGCTCAAGTGGATTTCGCTTTGGTTGATGGAACTTTTTATCCTGATATCAATATTCCTGGTGAGTGTGTCAAGGCAGGCGATGATCTAGTCGCTGAGATTTCAGCAGCCTCTATTATCGCTAAAGTGTATAGGGATAAACATATGGCCACCCTTGATGTTTTATATCCCGGATACGGTTTGTCAAAGCACGCGGGTTATCCAACGCCAGAACATAAATTACAACTTAAAAAGCTTGGTGTTGCGGATATCTATCGACGCACGTTTGCACCTGTCAGGGAGGCATTATCGTGAATGATTCTGCCAAATTTATTCATCTTCGCAATCATACAGAATATTCACTGGTTGACGGTATTATTCGCGTCAAACCTTTTGTTAATCAAGCGGTTGAGCTTTCAATGCCAGCGATTGCCGTCACGGATCAATCGAACCTTTTTGCAACAGTTAAATTTTACCGGGCTGCGATCAGTTCGGGCGTTAAACCAATTATTGGAGCAGATGTTCGAATAATGGATGGGGTTAGTCAAAAAAATCCCTACATCGTTACCTTGTTAGCACAAAATCAACAGGGTTATTTAGCACTATGCGAATTAATTTCTGAGGCCTATCTGAAGGGTCAAGATAAAGGGGTTGCTTATTTAACAAGCCAACAAATACTCGATAATAACTCAGGCCTTATTGTGTTATCAGGCGGTTTGGATGGCTTATTTCATGGCGCATTCGAAGCGGATGACATAGAGGCTGCCAATGAGAAAGCATCTCGTTGGCTGGACGTTTTTGGCGATCGTTTTTATATAGAACTCCAACGCATAGGTCGGGCGGGCGAGGAAAAGTTAAATAGCCAGCTTCTTGAGCTGGCAATCAGTCATCAGCTACCCATTGTGGCGACGAATGCGTGCTGTTTCTTAAAACAAGAAGAATTTGATGCACACGAAGCGCGTGTGTGTATCAATCAAGGCCGTGTATTGTCTGATTCTCGGCGTATTAAGACGCATACGAATCAACAATTCTTAAAAAGCCAGGATGAGATGCTCGAGCTGTTTTCTGATTTACCTGAGGCTATCGACAATACCGTTGAAATTGCTAAACGATGTAATGTTGAATTAAGTTTAGGCGAAAACTTCCTGCCTGATTTTCCGATTACTGATGGCATGACCATAGATGAATATTTCGCCGATTTGTCGCAAAAGGGTTTGGAAAAAAGAATTGAAGAAACCTCGCACAGAATAACATTTGATGAACAAAAAAGAGCTGATTATCAAGCGCGTTTAAAACGTGAATTAGACGTGATTTGCCAAATGGGTTTTCCTGGCTATTTTCTAATTGTTGCAGACTTTATTCAGTGGGCAAAAGACAATGGTGTCCCTGTTGGCCCTGGTCGAGGCTCTGGCGCAGGCTCTATTATTGCGTATGCGCTGAGAATTACAGATTTAGACCCGATTGAATTTGATTTGCTCTTCGAGCGATTTTTGAACCCCGAACGTGTTTCTATGCCTGATTTTGATGTTGATTTTTGCATGGATGGTCGCGATCGTGTTATCGACTACGTGGGCGAAAAGTATGGTCGAGATAAAGTGTCGCAAATTATTACCTATGGCAGTATGGCTGCTAAAGCGGTAGTTAGAGATGTTGGACGTGTATTGGGCCACCCATATGGGTTTGTTGATCGATTAGCAAAAGCCATCCCGTTTGAGATTGGTATGACGCTGACCAAGGCACTGGAGGAGAGCCCCGATCTTTTAGACGCGTATAAGGAAGAGGATGAAGTCCGTGAGTTAATTGATTTAGCACTCATGCTTGAAGGTATTGCAAGAAATGCCGGTAAGCATGCGGGTGGTGTGGTGATCTCTCCAACCAAACTAACTGATTTCTCCCCGTTATATTGTGAAGAAGGGGGGGCAAACCTGGTTACGCAGTTCGATAAAGATGATATTGAAGCAGTTGGCTTGGTTAAGTTTGACTTTTTAGGATTAAGAACACTGACCATCATTGATTGGGCGCTGCAAAATATTAATCAGCGTTTAGAGTCAAAAGGGGAAAAGAAGATCAATATTGATCTGTTACCGCGCGATGATGAAAAGACCTATGAGTTATTGAAAAACTATGCAACAACTGCAGTTTTTCAACTGGAATCGCGAGGAATGAAAGATTTGATTCGTCGCCTTCGCCCAGATTCATTCGAAGATATTATCGCTTTAGTGGCGTTGTTTAGGCCTGGACCTTTGCAATCAGGGATGGTTGATGATTATATTAATGTGAAGCATGGGCGTAAAAAAGCTGAATACCCCCATCCAACGTTGATCCCTATCTTAGAGCCGACAAACGGCGTCATTTTATATCAGGAACAGGTGATGCAAATTGCTCAAGACCTAGCAGGTTATAGCTTAGGGTCTGCAGATTTACTGCGTCGGGCTATGGGCAAGAAAAAGCCGGAAGAAATGGCAAAGCAACGAGAGATGTTTACCCAAGGTGCGGTTGCTAACCAGGTAGATGAAGAAGTTGCGACCTACATTTTCGACTTGATGGAAAAGTTTGCTGGTTATGGTTTTAATAAATCACATTCAGCGGCTTATGCGCTTATTGCTTATCAAACAGCTTGGTTAAAAGCACATTATCCATCAGAGTTTATGGCGGCGGTTTTATCTTCCGACATGGATAACACGGATAAAGTGGTGCTGTTTATCGATGAATGTCGAGAGATGGGGTTGGATATTTTGCCACCCGATGTTAATGCTTCTGACTACCATTTTACAACGAATGATGACGGGCAAATTATCTATGGTCTTGGCGCCATAAAAGGGGTTGGAGAAGCGGCCATTGAGTCTATCATGGAGCAACGATTGCTGGCTGGGCCCTTTGTGAACTATGAAGACTTAACGAGGCGGATTGATCTCAGGAAAGCGAATCGACGTGTCCAAGAGGCGCTGATCCGTTCAGGCGCACTTGACTGCTTTGACAACAATCGTGCAAAACTGATGCATGAGTTATCTGACGTGCTACTAATGGCTGAACAGCATGATAAAAGCAGGGTGGCGGGGCAAGATGATTTGTTTGGATTAACACTTCATGAAGCAAAGCAAGCAGGTGAACCCACGATAGAAGCCTGGTCAGAGCATCAGCGTTTAAAAGAAGAAAAATTGGTGCTGGGTTTATACCTGACCGGCCATCCCTTTGATTCAGTTCGAGATGAAATGATGAACATGGTGTCAGGTAAATTAGCAATATTACATGATATGGAGCTTAATACGTCGGGTGGTGGGCAATATCGAAGAGCAAAGGGTAAACCGGTGACCTTGGCCGGCTTAATACTAGACGTTCGCACACGACCAACAAAAAATGGCTCTAAAATTGCCACGGTGATACTAGATGATGGTAGTGCACGAATGGAAGCAGTAGCGTATACCGAGGTGTTTGAGTGCTATAAGGAGCTTTTGCTTGTGGAGCAAATTGTGGTGATAGAAGGCTCAATTTCTTTTGATGATTTTGCCGGCCAAAATAGAATCAGCATTGAAACGGTGATGAACGTTGAGCAGGCTCGCGAAAGGTTTTTGAAGGACCTTGTTTTAGATTTAGATTCCTCGCATTTAGACTTGGGAAAAAAAATACCGCAACTGCACAAATTGCTGAGCGTGTACCAAGGTGGTAGTTGTCCTGTAAAAATAAAACTGACCTTGCCTGGGGCATCAACGGTGATTAACCTGTCTGATCAATGGCAGGTATCGCCAAAAAACACGCTGTTAACAGAATTAAAGAAAGCTTTGCCAGAACAACAACGTTTTATTAGATATTGATTACTACTGGCTCATTTTATTGACTCAAGCTAGAATGAACGTATGAACCTTGATTACTTAGATTTTGAACAACCTATCGTTGAACTGGAAGAAAAACTCGACGAGCTTCGGCGTGTGGGTAGCGATAACGACATTGATATTCAGAAAGAGATCGATCGACTACAAGAGAAAAGTCTCTCTTTAACGGAATCGACTTTTGCCAAGTTAAGCGATTGGCAAATTTCGAAACTATCTCGTCACCCTAAACGGCCATATACATTAGATTATATCGATGGTGTTTTAGATGGCTTTATTGAATTGCATGGTGATCGTCATTATGCCGATGATGCTGCCATTGTTGGTGGAATGGCGAGATTAGAAGGTATTCCGGTTATGGTGATTGGGCATCAAAAAGGCCGTGATACAAATGAAAAGTTGAAACGTAATTTTGGCATGCCGAGACCCGAAGGCTACAGAAAAGCCCTCCGGTTAATGCACATGGCAGAACGTTTTGGGTTACCAATTATTACCTTTATTGACACACCGGGTGCGTACCCGGGTGTTGGTGCCGAGGAGCGCGGGCAAAGCGAAGCGATTGCCAAAAACCTTTTTGAAATGTCTAAATTAAAGACGCCTATTGTTAGTATCGTTATTGGTGAAGGAGGCTCCGGCGGTGCATTGGCCCTAGGCGTGTGTGATAAGTTATTCTTGTTGGAATACAGTACCTACTCTGTGATTTCACCAGAAGGATGTGCATCCATTTTATGGAAAAGTGCAGAAAAAGCGTCACAGGCTGCTGAGGCCATGGCCATTACCTCTGCTAAGTTGCTCTCTAATGGTTTAATTGACGGCGTTATTGAAGAACCATTAGGCGGTGCACATAGAAACCTTTCATTAATGCAAGGAAGAATTAAAGATGTGTTGATGGAAGAAATTGCTCAACTCAATGAAAAGTCAATCGACGATTTGCTCCGTGACAGATATGAACGTTTAATGAGCTACGGCAAGTTTTCTGAGGAATAGCTTAATTTATTTTGAACAACTTCAGCTTGACTATTAAGGTTTAACGTTGGATGAATTTGTTAACCAAATTGAGCAACATATCAAGTCGCTCAAAGGCATTAATAAAGTAGTTATTGCCTATAGCGGCGGTGTCGATTCACACGTTCTGCTACATGCGTGTTCTAAATTACAGAAAACGCTAGATCACCTTTCTTTTTTAGCTGTTTATATAGACCATGGCTTGCATGATGACTCTTTGCTGTGGGCTGAACATTGTAAAAAAATAACCGGCGACTTAAATGTTCCTTTTGTTTCAAAACAAGTTTACGCTAAGAATGACCACGGAGAAGGGCCTGAGCAAGCTGCTCGTCGGGCAAGATACAAAGCGTTATCAGGGTTTATCGATCAGCACAGCGTTTTATTGACTGCTCAACATCAGGATGATCAGGCTGAAACCCTAATGCTCCAATTATTAAGAGGGGCGGGCTTGGATGGCTTGGCAAGTATGCCTGTAATTGCTGAATTTTATGAAGGTTTTATCGTGAGGCCTTTTCTTGGTTATACCAAGCAGCAGGTTTTACAATATGCCCAAAAAGAAAACCTGGTTTGGATCGAGGATTCGAGTAATTTAGATGTTTCGTATGACAGAAACTTTTTGCGCCAACAGGTCATCCCTTTAATTCAAAGTCGCTGGCCAGCATTTTCAAGAACGACGGCAAGGTCTGCGTCACATTGTGCAGAAGCCGCTTCCATTCTCGCAGATATTTGTGCCCCTATACTGTCGGAGGCCGGGGCGCGTGAGCTTCCTATTGCTATTATCAAGCAGCATAATGAGGCGTATCAGCGATTAATTATTCGTGAGTGGTTAAAAACACAGGGTGTTCGCGTACCGTCAAAAAAACAACTTCTGCAAATTCAAGGGTTGTTAAAAGGAGATGCTCGAAAAGTATCAATTGTAGAATGGTCGAACCATCAAGTCAGATTGTTTGATGAGCATTTTTATTATAAAGAAAAACAGAGTGAGCCGATCATTAGCGTTCATGAATGGCTTGATAAGGAGTTCCAACTGCCCGAACCGCTCGGTCAGCTCATTATTCAACCTTCAAAAGGTTTAGGCGTAGATCGACACTTATGGGATTCAGCTCATATCACTATTCGAAGTCGGCAAGGTGGCGAATCTATCCAGTTAGCCGGAAGATCGGGTAGAAAGACATTAAAGAAATTATTAAATGAAGAAAGAATATTGCCTTGGGTAAGAAATTCATTACCACTTATTTACCTGAACGATGAATTGGTAGCGGTTGCAGACTTGTGGCTTGATGAACGTTATTTAGCGTCAGCAGAGAGTCCGAGTTACACCATAAATTGGCTCCACCCTGCATGGCGAATTAAATAACTAAAGTTTTGTTTAATTATGGGCTGGGTGCTTTCTTAAGAGTTGATTCGCGTATAATAGCTGAATATTCTTTTTTTGATTTCATGGTTTTCTATGGCTAAATTTATTTTTATCACCGGTGGTGTGGTGTCTTCCTTAGGAAAAGGTATTTGTGCCTCCTCATTAGCAACGATTCTTGAGGCGCGTGGTTTAAACATTACCATGACAAAACTGGATCCATATATCAATGTCGACCCTGGAACAATGAGTCCGTTTCAGCATGGTGAAGTATATGTGACGGATGATGGTGCTGAAACTGATTTAGATTTAGGTCACTATGAGCGTTTTAGTAACAGTGTGATGTCCAAAGCCAATAACTTTACAACCGGTCAGATCTATGAAACCGTGATAAAAAAAGAAAGGCGTGGGGATTATTTAGGTGGCACTGTACAGGTTATTCCGCATATTACCGATGAAATAAAAAGCAATATTATTAAAAGTGCTGAAGGTGTTGATGTAGCGCTCATAGAAATTGGTGGCACAGTTGGTGACATTGAATCTCTACCGTTTTTAGAAGCCATTCGCCAAATGCGCGTTGAATTAGGTGATGATCGTTGTTTATTTTTGCATTTAACCTTGGTTCCTTTTATAGCCTCAGCAAAAGAAATTAAAACAAAGCCAACCCAGCATTCGGTAAAAGAACTGAGAACAATCGGGATTCAGCCCGATATTTTGATTTGTCGTTCAGAGCGGCCAATACCTGTGTCAGATCGTAAGAAAATTGCGCTTTTTACTAATGTTGAAGAGAAAGCAGTGATCACAGCCTTGGATGCCGACAGCATTTATAGAATACCAATGATGCTGCATGAGCAGGGTCTGGATCAAATCGTTGCAAAAAAATTACATTTAGATACTGTTCCTGCCGATTTGTCGGATTGGCAAACGGTGGTTGATGGACTATTTGCACCGACTCAAACAGTCAATATCGCTTTAGTGGGTAAATACATCGATCATGCTGATGCGTATAAATCGTTAACTGAAGCGCTCATTCATGCAGGTATTCATACAAAAACACAGGTCAACGTTATAAAAATTGATTCTGAAGAAATTGAAAAGCAAGGGACGTCTGTGCTGGAGAAGGCCGATGCTATTCTTGTCCCCGGTGGGTTTGGTGAAAGAGGAGTGGACGGCAAAGTGGCAACCATCCGTTATGCGCGTGAGAATAATGTGCCCTATCTTGGAATTTGCCTTGGAATGCAGTCCGCGGTGATTGAGTTTGCGAGGAATAAAATAGGGCTTGAAGGAGCTAACAGTACAGAATTTATGCCTGATTCCCCTTATCCCGTTATTGGTTTGATAACGGAGTGGCTTAATGAAGAAGGGCAGGTGGAGAAACGAGATGAAACCTCAGATTTAGGGGGAACCATGCGCCTAGGAAGTCAAAAATGCCAACTGTCACCCGGCTCATTAGCGCATCAGGTTTATGGCAAAGATGTGATCACAGAACGCCACCGTCATCGGTATGAATTTAATAATACTTTTTTAGAGCAGTTTGAGAAGGAGGGGCTAAAAATTTCCGGTAAATCAATGGATGGCCGATTGGTTGAAATTGTTGAAATTCCAGAACATAGATGGTTTTTAGCCTGTCAATTCCATCCGGAATTCACATCAAAACCTAGAACGGGGCATCCCTTATTCAGTGGATTTGTCTCAGCGGCGATTGAGTATTCAGCACTCACTGAAAAGGGGTAACAGGCATGGAATTATGTGGTTTTGAAGCCGGCATCGACCAACCATTTTTTCTCATCGCAGGCACTTGTGTTGTTGAAAGTGAGCAAATGACAGTCGATACGGCCGGTACTTTAAAAGAGATGACGGATGAATTAGGCATCCCCTTTATTTATAAATCCTCGTTTGATAAAGCGAATCGTTCGTCAATTGAGGGGTTTAGAGGGCCTGGTATTGAAGAGGGCCTAAGAGTTCTACAGGTGGTTAAAGACCAATTAGGGCTGCCGGTTATTACAGATGTTCATGAAGAGACGCCAATGGACGAAGTGGCTTCGGTTGTTGATGTTTTACAAACACCTGCTTTTTTGTGCCGACAGACAGATTATATTACACGTGTTGCCGCCACGGGTTTGCCCGTGAATATTAAAAAAGGCCAGTTTTTAGCCCCTTGGGACATGAAGCATGTTGTGGATAAAGCGCGTTCAACTGGCAATCAAAAGATTATGGTTTGTGAAAGAGGCGCCTCCTTTGGTTATAACAATTTGGTCTCCGATATGCGTTCATTAGCTGTTATGCGTGAAACGAAGGCCCCCGTTGTTTTCGATGCGACACATTCAGTTCAGCTACCTGGCGGGCAAGGGAGTTCGTCAGGTGGTCAACGTGAGTTTGTGCCCACATTAGCGCGTGCTGCCATTGCAGCCGGGGTGTCAGGTGTTTTTATGGAAACCCATATTGACCCAGAAAAAGCACTAAGTGATGGGCCCAATTCAGTGCCGTTAGGCAAAATGAAAGAATTACTGATGATCATGAAAACCATCGATGACGCAGTGAAACAAACTGGCTTTATTGAAAATGAATTTTAGACAATATAATTGAGGACGTTATGGCAGAGATAGTTGATATAAAAGCACGTGAAATTCTAGACTCGCGTGGTAACCCGACCTTGCAAGCAGATGTGACGTTAGCATCGGGGATTATCGGTAGTGCGATGGTGCCATCAGGTGCATCGACCGGTGAGCGCGAGGCGATAGAATTACGTGATGGTGATAAAAATCGCTATAACGGGAAAGGTGTGTTAAAAGCAGTCGGCCATGTAAATGGTGAGTTAAAGAATGCCCTAATGGGCATGGATGCTAGCGACCAACAAGCTATTGATCAAGCAATGATTGAGCTTGATGGAACGCATAATAAAGCGAGACTCGGTGCGAATGCTACGCTTGGTATTTCTTTAGCAACCGCCCATGCAGCAGCGAACGAAGGGGGATTGCCTTTATTCCGCTACCTCGGTCAGCAGGACTTTGTTTCGCCTGTTCCTATGATGAATATCATTAACGGGGGATCGCATGCTGATAACAGTGTTGATTTGCAAGAATTTATGATTTTACCGGTTGGTGCCCCCAGCTTTAGCGAAGCGCTTCGGTATGGAGCCGAGGTGTTTCATGCCTTAAAATCTGTGTTATTGGGTAAGGGCTTAAGCACTTCAGTGGGTGACGAAGGTGGATTTGCCCCTGATCTATCGTCAAACGTTGAGGCGATTGAAGTGATTCTACAGGCCATTGAGAAAGTTGGTTTGAAAATAGGTGATGATATAGCGCTAGGTTTAGATGTAGCCAGTTCAGAATTTTGTGAGAAGGGGGAGTACTTTTTAGCTTCAGAAAATAAACGCTTCAATTCACATCAGATGACCGATTTCTTAGCTAATTGGGTGGATCAATACCCGATTATCTCAATTGAAGATGGTCTTGATGAAAATGATTGGGACGGTTGGCAGTACTTAACTGAAAAATTAGGCAATAAAGTTCAATTGGTGGGCGATGATTTGTTTGTGACTAACCCTGAAATTTTTAAACAAGGTATCGATAAACAGATTGCCAACTCAATTCTTATTAAAGTGAATCAAATTGGCACTTTAACAGAAACCATTGCCGCCATTGAAATGGCTCATGGCAATGCTTACACCTCAGTCGTTTCACACCGTTCAGGTGAAACGGAAGACACAACGATTGCGGATTTGGCTGTTGCTACCTGTTCCGGGCAAATTAAAACAGGTTCGCTATGTCGTTCAGATCGAGTTGCTAAATATAACCGTTTACTACGGATTGAAGAAGAATTGGGAACAGATGCAATCTATGCAGGTAAGAAGGCATTTAAATACCTCAGCTAATTTGAAATATTTGCTGGCCATTCTAATTACTCTCTTCGGTTATCTACAGTACAAACTATGGGTGGCTGAAGGGAGAGTTCAAGACTCATGGGCTTTGGAACAGCGCATACAGACGCTAAAAGCCGAGAACCAACAATTAGCCAGACGAAATGATGCCTTGCAGGCTGAAGTGATGAACCTGAAAAGTGGTTTAGATGTTGTAGAGGAGAAAGCACGCAGAGAACTCGGCCTTGTTGGCAAAGACGAAATATTTTTTCAATACATAGAAGCTGATGATTCAAAGCAGAAATGAAAAAATCTGGTGCCTTGTTCCAGCCGCTGGCATTGGCTCAAGAATGCAGAGTGATCGGCCCAAACAGTATTTAAATCTAATGTCGTCGACTGTTTTAGATACAACCTTGTTACGACTGTTATCGAGCAAAAAGATAGATAATATCGTTGTTTGTCTCAAAAAAAATGATCCTTATTGGCCTAAAAGCTCTTTCTCAGGCGATGACCGAATTCAACGAGCTGAGGGTGGTGAAGAGCGGGCAAATTCAGTTTTAAACGGCCTAAAATCGATGAAACAAAAAGCGGCTCAGGATGATTGGGTATTGGTTCATGATGCGGCTAGACCTTGTGTTAGGCACCGTGATATTGATAGCTTGATAACCGCCGCGTTAAATCGGCAACAAGGCGCCATTTTGGCATTGCCCATACACGATACGGTTAAAAAAGTTGACAATGATTTAGTAGACGGAACCGTCGATAGAACGTCATTGTGGCGAGCCTTAACTCCGCAAATCTTTAAATTTGGTGAGTTAGAAAAAGCACTAATTTCTGCCGAAATGAAAGGCCAAACAATAACCGATGAAGCCAGTGCAATTGAACAAATGGGCCAATCTGTGCACGTAGTCCAAGGGCATGCAGATAATATAAAAATCACATCACCTGAAGATTTAGAGTTAGCCCGGTTTTATTTACAACAACAGAGTAAAGAACAATGCGCATAGGACATGGTTATGATGCCCACCGGTTTGAGCCGGGAAAGGATCTTGTATTAGGCGGGGTGAATATTCCATATAAGCTGGGTTTACTGGCGCATTCAGATGGCGATGTTGCAATTCATGCATTGTGTGATGCCTTGTTAGGTGCGATTGCTCAAGGAGATATTGGCCAACATTTCCCTGATAGCGATAAAGAATTTAAAAATATCGATAGTCGTATTTTATTACGACAAGTCTTTTCTCTGGTGAAACATGAACGGCTTAAAATAGGTAATATTGATTTAACGATCATTGCTCAAACGCCCAAACTAGCGCCGTATCTTAAAGAGATGGCGATACGCATAGCGAGCGATTTGGGCGCCGATGTGTCGCAGGTAAATATTAAAGCGACAACAACGGAAGGAATGGGCTTTGCTGGTCGAAAGGAAGGTATTGAAGCGCACGCTGTTGTTTTATTAGTCCCTGAAAAATAATTTTTTATGGGGTATGAAACACATGTTATTGATCTGTCATCTGCATTGGGTGGAGCGGTTGGCACGGGCATGATGAGGGAGGTGGCTCAATATTTTAAAGTGAATGAGCAACTATCCTTTAAGCCATCAACTGAAGGCGAGCATGTTTTTTTATACCTACAAAAAACGGGACTCAATACCGAAGAGGTGGCAAAAAAACTGGCTATGCATGCCAAGGTTCCTAGACGAGCAGTTTCTTATGCCGGCATGAAAGATCGGCATGCAGTGACCAAGCAATGGTTTAGCGTACACCTGCCGGGTAAGGAAGGCCCTGATTGGCATTTGCTTGAGGAAGAGACCTTGCGGATTGAAAACATTACGCGTCATTCAAAAAAGCTCAAACGTGGCAGCATTAAATTTAATGAATTTGACATCATTATTACACGCTTAAAAGGCGATTCTGATCAATTCTTAAATCGTGCTGAGCAAATAAAAGAAACCGGTGTTCCCAATTATTTTATGGAACAGCGTTTTGGTTATCTCTGTCAAAATATAGAGCGTGTTTATCGCATTTTTTCTAGAAATGAGGCGATAAAAAATAAAAAAATGAAAAACTTACTATTATCCTCAGCGCGATCATACTTGTTTAATCAAGTGCTGAATAAACGTGTTGCAGATAAAAACTGGGATAAAGCTTTGCCAGGTGATGTGTTTATGCTGAATGGAACGCGTCAGTACTTTAAGGAAGAGAGAATTTCTGATTTGATTAATAAGCGCTTGTTAGAACAGGATATCCATCCTACAGGGCCTCTGTTTGGTGTATCTAGTCATGCCTCCACTAAGGCTGTCTATGAACTTGAGAATCAGATTTTTAAGGAAGAAAAGGTGTTTTGTGATGGTTTATTAAAGGCCAAGGTGGGATCAGCCAGGCGATCGTTGAGGGTTGTGCCCGAGGCGTTTGAATTTGGTTTTTTATCTGAGGACTCGTTACGATTAAAATTTAAGTTACCATCTGGTAGCTATGCAACAGCTCTGATACGTGAGCTAATAAAAACCAACCGTTTAAATTAGGATGAAAAATGGATTTTGATCAAATTTTGGGACTGGGATTATTACAAGGACTGACGGAATTCCTTCCTATTTCAAGTTCTGCGCATTTGATTTTATTGCCACTTGTTGTTGGTTGGACGGATCAAGGCCTTGCTTTTGATGTGGCCGTTCACCTGGGGACACTGTTGGCAGTTGTGTGTTATTTCCGAAGCGATTTAAAAAAAATAGTGGTCGGCTGGGTTGGTTCGTTAATTTATAAAAAGCAGACGCAAGAAAGTCGTCTTGCCTGGATGATTGTGGTGGGCACGATACCGGTTGGACTGGTGGGCTTGTTGGCGGGCTCTTTAGTGGAAATTTATTTACGTTCCCCCAGTATTATTGCGGTTTCCACCATACTGTTTGGATTATTACTCTGGTTTGCAGATGTAAAAGGTAAACGGTCTAAAAATGAAGATACAATGACCATTAAAATGGCTTTGGTTATTGGTTTATATCAAGTATTAGCGCTCATTCCGGGTACCTCTCGTTCAGGTATTACGATGACAGGGGGGCTTTTGTTGGGGTTAACTCGTGAAGCCGCCGCGCGTTTTTCCTTTTTGTTATCTGTGCCATTAATTTTTTTAGCAGGAAGTTTGAAATCATTTGAATTAATCAATTCTTCTGAAACAATTGATTGGGTTTCTATCAGCTTGGGTGTGCTTATTTCAGCATTAAGTGCCTTTGCCTGTATAGCTGTTTTTCTTAGGTTACTTGAGAAAATTGGGATGTTACCTTTTGTGTTATATCGGCTAGTCCTAGGTGGTTTTTTATTATATTTTTATGGGGTTTAGGGCCTTTTTTTTAATAACACATAGAGCGCTCCTGTCCCACCGTCTTGGTTATGTGCTGAGCAAAAAGCTAACACGGAAGCTTTAAGCTTTAGCATATTTTCGCAAAGGTTTTTTAACACAGGTTGGTTGTCATGAGATCTTGTGCCTTTGCCATGTATTATCAGGATGCAACGATGTTGTTGATCGAGTTGTTCAGCTAAAAAAGCTTCAAGAACCTGCTCTGCCTGTTGCCTCGTGAGACCATGCAAATCGATGGTGTCGTCAATCTCAAGAGCACCCCGTTTGAGTTTTTTGATTGTTTTATTTTGTAGGCCTGGGCGTGCAAAAAAAAGATGTTCATCGGCTTGAATATCACCAAGAGGCCGAAAAGGTAAATCACGCTGGGGGCTGTTAATGACAAAGTTTTTTTTAACGGGTTTGGGCTTTTCTTTGCTTGCAAAGTTGTGTTGTTGAGTGTTGAGTAATGTTTTTACCTGGCCGATAAACTCACGAAATAATCGAGAATCCTCATCTGAACTTAGGCGTTTGTTTTTATCTTCAGGCATAATAAGAGTTTATCAAAATAAAATTAAAACCTGAGAGTTTTTTAAACAGCGTATTTAGATATTTTAATGCATATTTTAGTAAGTAATGACGATGGGTATTTGGCACCGGGCTTATCTGCTTTAGCTGAAAAGTTATCTGAGTCTGCACAGGTGACCGTGGTTGCTCCAGATAGAAACCGGAGTGCGGCGAGTAACTCGTTAACGCTCGACATGCCGCTGCGGGTTAAGCAGATGGATAATGGTTATTTTTCTGTTGATGGGACACCGACAGACTGTGTCCATTTAGCTATTACTGGATTATTAGACAAAGACCCTAACCTTGTTTTTTCAGGTATTAATAATGGTGAAAATATGGGGGATGATGTGCTGTATTCAGGAACAGTAGCTGCGGCAACAGAAGGTCGGTTTTTAGGGTTGCCGTCCATTGCTATCTCGATAAATTCCAGTCAGCCCCGTTATTATGAAACTGCAGCAGTAATAGCGGTGCAATTGCTTGAACAGTTATTAGAACGCGAATTGCCATCGGATACTATTCTAAATGTTAATGTTCCTGATTTACCGTTGAAAAATATAAAAGGGCTAAAGGCGACACGGCTTGGCCAACGGCATCGCTCTGAGCCGGTGATCGAGTCGCGTGACCCCAGAAATAAAAAAATATTTTGGGTCGGGCCTCCAGGAGCTCAACAAGATGCAGGGGAAGGGACGGATTTTCACGCCGTTGATAATGGTTTTGTTTCAATCACGCCTTTAAAAATTGATTTAACAAATTACCAACGTTTGGACACATTAACTGATTGGCTTAAAGAAATAAAATTATGAAAGACCTGGCAGGCATTGGAATGACGTCGCAGCGTACGCGTGACCGACTTATCGTCCAATTAAAAAAACTGGGCATTAAAGACGAAAGAGTACTTGATGTTATGAGAAAAGTGCCGCGGCATTTGTTCATGGCGGATGCGCTTTCAAGTCGAGCTTATGAAAACACAGCCTTGCCGATTGGGCATGGACAAACCATTTCTCAACCCTATATTGTTGCTCGAATGACGGAGCTGCTCATAGAAGATGGTTTGCCAGAAAATGTGCTCGAAGTTGGAACCGGGTCTGGGTACCAATCTGCCGTGCTGGCCAGTTTAATTCCCAGAGTGTTCTCTGTTGAACGGATTAGGCCATTACAAGAACAGGCTAAAGTGGTTTTAACAAATGTTGGGTATAAAAATATCAATTTTAAACATTCAGATGGCGGCTGGGGCTGGAAAGCCTGCGGGCCTTATCAGGGTATTTTGGCAGCGGCTGCTCCAAAAGAAATTCCCGTTAAATTGTTGGAACAATTATCGATTGGTGCGAAATTGGTGATACCGATAGGTGAGGACGGGCGACAAGTTCTGCAACGAGTCACTCGCACTGAATCTGCCTACGAGGTTGAAACGATAGAACCCGTCAGTTTTGTACCTTTTCTCAACGGATTGGCTTAGGAGTTTTCAATTGTTTAAGCATTTATATTTAAAAGTTTTGTCTTGGGCCGAACACCCAAAAGCGACGAAGTTTCTTTTTGGACTAAGTTTTGCTGAATCTTCTTTCTTTCCAATTCCACCCGATGTCATGCTGGCTCCGATGTGTTTGGCAAGGCCATCTAAAGGGTTTTACTATGCCTTTATAACAACCCTTGCTTCTGTTGCAGGGGGTGTGTTTGGCTACTTGGTGGGCATGTTCTTGTTTGACTTAATTAGCCCGATGATAGAGATGTTGAACTACACCGAAAAATTAGAGCATGTCCAAATTTGGTTTGGAGAGTGGGGTTTTTGGGCTATTTTAATTGCGGGCTTTTCTCCTATACCGTATAAGCTTTTTACGATAGCTGCTGGACTAATGGGCATGACCTTTATCCCATTTGTTCTGGCTTCTATAGTGGGCCGTGGAGCACGGTTTTTTTTAGTGGCTTTTTTACTGTCACTGGGTGGCGAGTCGCTACGAAACAATCTAAAAAACTATATCGAAAGAATCGGTTGGGGCATCACAGCCTTGATCGTACTGGGGTTACTGCTCTATAAACTTTATTAAAGGGACAAACTTGAAGTTCATACGAAACACTTATGCTTTCGCAATTATTATATTAGTGGTTAGCGTATTGGTTTCATGCAGCAGGTCGAATATTTATGCACCCGTTTATAATAAACACAACCCGGTTAAAACGGCGACTCCTGGTCTGCATATTGTTCGAGCAGGGGATACCTTATATTCAATAGCTTGGCAAAATGGGCAGGATTATAAGTTATTGGCAAAATGGAATAACATTTCATGGCCTTACACGATTTATGCAGGACAGCAGTTGGCTTTAACTGGGCATGGATTAATAAAAAAGAAGGAGACAAGATCGCCAGTTCAAATCAAAAAAAATCATACAAAACAAAAGATAATAAAGAACACTTCAACTAATTATCAAAAAAAGTTAAAGTTAAAATGGCAATGGCCGATAAGTGTTAAGAGACTTAAAAATGGGACTGTTAAATCAGGCGTTATTTTATATGGTTCCCCTAAAGAGTTAGTGAGAAGCAGTGAAAGTGGTAAGGTGGTCTATGCCGGCAGTGGTTTAAAGGGGTACGGCAATTTGTTAATTATCAAGCACGATGATGAATATTTGACTGCCTATGGTTACAATAGAACACTCTTGGTTAATGAAGGGGATATTGTAAAAAAAGGTCAGGCGATTGCTGAAATAGGCAGTGATAATGAAGGACGCAAGGCTCTGTTTTTTGAAATGAGGCGACATGGTAAGGCGGTTTCGGTCGTTAAATACTTACCCAGATTAAGGGGATAAAATGCAAGGAAATACTAAAATCAAGCCACCCGCTAAAGAGTCGGTTTTAGAGAGTACTAAAATGGAAAAAAATCATCGTACATCCTCAACCAGTGATTCTACACAGTTATATCTTAATGCACTGGATAAGTCGGATTTGTTGACAGCTGAAGAAGAAATTCACTTTGGACGGCTTGTTCAACAAGGTGACCAACCGGCGAGACAACGAATGATTGAAAGCAATTTACGACTGGTTGTAAAAATATCAAGACGTTATATGCACCGTGGTCTTCCAATGCTTGATCTGATCGAAGAAGGAAACCTTGGCTTGATACGCGCCGTTGAGAAATTTGATCCAGAAAAAGGGTTTCGTTTCTCTACTTATGCAACGTGGTGGATCAGGCAAACCATTGAAAGGGCCATTATGAATCAGACAAGAACGATTCGTTTGCCAATTCATATTATTAAAGAGATGAATATTTATCTCAAAAAAGCGCGTGAGCTCAGCCAGGAATTGGATAGAGAAGCCAGTGCAGAGGAAGTGGCGGAAGTGACCGGCAAACCAGTTGAAGTGATTGAAAAAATGTTCAATATGCACACTGAAAATGTTTCTTCCTTAGATGTAGCTGTTTCAAAAGATTCGGATCAACAGGTCCTTGATACGGTTGTTGATCAAGGTGCAAAAGAGCCAACAGATATCCTGCAGTCGGAAGAGGTCCGCGAAAATTTAACCGAATGGCTTGAGCTGTTGAGTGATAAACAACGGGAAGTTATTTCCCGACGTTTTGGTGTTCGAGGGTACCATCCATCAACTTTAGAGCAAGTTGCTGCTGAAATGGGTGTTACGCGCGAACGTGTCAGGCAGATTCAGATGAATGCCCTGAAATCGTTGCGCTCGATTCTTGAAAATGAAGGGATGTCAGCGTCAGTGTTGCTACATTAAAGATTTATTTGAAGGTATAACGGTCACACTATCATTTCATTTTTATCGTTGACAGTTAATAGGCGGGTGAGTACTGTATCGCGCTTTCAGTTGACACTATTAAAATCTTACAGACCATGCACGATTTCGCAAGAATAAAACGCCTACCTCCCTACGTCTTTAATATTGTAAATGATTTAAAGGCTCAGGCACGTGCCGCTGGTGAAGATATTATTGATTTCGGTATGGGTAACCCCGATCAACCAACGCCGCAGCATATAGTGGATAAAATGACAGAAACTGCGCAGCGAGGTGATACCCATCGCTATTCTGTTTCACGAGGTATTCCTCGGTTACGTAAAGCGATTTGTAATTGGTATAAATCAAAGTACGATGTTGATTTGGACTTTGATACAGAGGCCATCGTAACCATTGGTTCTAAAGAAGGCTTGGCTCATCTGGCACTGGCGACTTTGGGCCCAGGCGACGCAGTATTGGTACCCAATCCAGCGTACCCGATTCATCCTTACGGTTTTGTGATTGCTGGAGCAGATATTCGCCATGTTCCCATCAGTCCGGAAGTGGATTTTTTTTGTGAGTTAGAAAAAGCCATAAAGACCTCATACCCACAACCTAAAATGTTGGTTCTTAATTTTCCCGGCAACCCGACGACTCAATGTGTGGATGTTGAATTTTTTGAAAAAGTGGTAAAAATGGCGAAGGAACACGATATTTGGGTTGTCCATGACAATGCCTATGCTGAAATAGTGTTTGATGGCTATAAGGCGCCATCCATTTTGGAAGTTCCGGGGGCAAAAGATATTGCAGTTGAGTTTTATTCCTTATCTAAAACATACAATATGCCCGGTTGGCGTGTTGGGTTTATGTGTGGAAATAAAGAACTCGTGGGGGCGCTGGCACGGATTAAATCCTATCTGGATTATGGTATGTTTACGCCAATACAAGTTGCTGCCATCGCTGCCCTGGAAGGCCCTCAAGACTGTGTTGACGAAATACGATCTCTCTATAAAGAAAGAAGAGATGCGCTATGCGAAGGGCTTAATAGCATTGGTTGGGTCGTTGAAAAACCAAAAGCAACGATGTTTGTTTGGGCTAAAATTCCAGAAATGTATCGTCAAATGGGCTCGTTGGAATTTTCAAAAAAACTGTTAAAAGAGGCAAAAGTGGCGGTCTCTCCCGGAATTGGTTTCGGGGATTTTGGTGATGATTATGTACGCTTTGGCTTGATTGAAAACCAGCATAGGACCCGTCAAGCTATTCGTGGCATTAAACAGATGTTCAGAAATGACAATCTGGTTTAACTGCTTTTTCGACACTGTGTAATTCCTGTATAATTTGGCCCTCAAATTGAACTGAGGGGATTTTCTTGAAAGTTGTAAAAGTTGGGCTGTTAGGTCTTGGAACGGTTGGTGGCGGTACTGTTAATGTTTTAACTAAAAATAGTCAACATATTGCTCGACGCAGTGGGTGTCTCATTAAGGTTATTTCTGCGAGTGCCCGAGACCTGTCGCGAAAACGTATTTGTGCGACTGATGGCATTCAACTGACCGATCGTCCTGAAGACATTATCAAAGACCCGGAGATTCAAATAATTGTTGAATTAATGGGTGGCGAAGAACCTGCAAAGTCTCTAATACTAGAAGCCTTGTCGCTAGGAAAGCATGTGGTCACTGCTAATAAAGCCTTGATCGCTAATCATGGAAATGAGTTATTTGAGGCCGCTTCAAAGAATAAGGTGACACTGGCGTATGAAGCAGCAATTGCGGGTGGTATTCCCATTGTCAAAGCAATGCGTGAAGGCCTCAGTGCAAATAGTATTGACTGGTTAGCCGGTATCATCAATGGCACAGGAAATTTTATTCTGACTGAAATGAGCGATAAAGGCAGCGCTTTTGATGATGTTTTAAAAGAGGCGCAAGTGCTAGGTTATGCAGAAGCTGATCCAGAATATGATGTAGAAGGCATCGATGCTGCCCATAAGCTTTGCATATTGGCATCATTAGCTTTTGGTATGCCGTTAAATTTTAAGCGTGTTTATACAGAAGGGATCTCTAAAATTACTCCCCTTGATGTGACGTATGCTGAAGAACTGGGGTACCGTATTAAACATTTGGGTGTCGCAAAAAAAACTAGCCAAGGTGTTGAAATGCGTGTTCATCCGACATTAATCCCGGAAAAAAGACTGATTGCTAATGTTAACGGAGTCATGAATGCAGTGGTTGTAAAAGGTAACGCCGTTGGGCCAACGTTATATTACGGTGCAGGTGCAGGTGCAGAGGCGACAGCGTCAGCTGTCATTGCCGATATCGTGGACATTTGTCGTCAACCGGATTTGTCATCAGGCACTGCCGTTCCTGCATTGGGTTTTTCTCCAGACGCATTAGAAGAATTACCGATTCTTTCAATCGAGGAGGTTGAAACAGCTTTCTACTTGCGCTTATCTGTTGAGGATAAGCCCGGTGTAATGGCGGCGATCACTAAAATTCTAGCCGATAACGGCATCAGTATTGAAGCCGTTCAGCAGAAGGAACCAGAGCAGCATGGGGCGAACGCACAAGTCATTCTTTTGACTGATCAGGTCATTGAAGAATCATTAATAACCGCATTAGCGGAAATTGAATCGCTAGACTCAATTATTGAGCCAGCCGTTCGTATCCGTGTTGAATCATTAGAATAGGAATGGCTATGCCCAAAGGAAATCGTTACAAAGGACTCATTGACAAGTTTAAAGATGTCTTGCCTGTTTCAGATAAGACCCGCCTGATTAGCATCGGTGAAGGTAACACACCGCTGATCAAGCTTGAGAATATCCCAACGTTCATTAACAAAAACGTTGATCTTTATGTGAAATATGAAGGCCTAAACCCGACAGGCTCGTTTAAAGACAGGGGGATGACGATGGCCGTCACCAAGGCTGTTGAGGAGGGGAGTAAAGCCATCATTTGTGCATCCACAGGCAATACTTCTGCGTCAGCGGCTGCTTATGCAGCCCGTGCGGGCATTAAAGCGTTTGTCCTCATTCCGGAAGGAAAAATTGCGCTTGGAAAACTGGCTCAAGCAATGATACATGGGGCGGAAATTATTCAAATCAAAGGTAATTTCGATCATGGAATGCAGTTAGTCAAAGACGTGGCTGAACATGCACCTGTAACCATCGTTAATTCAATTAATCCTTACCGTTTACAAGGTCAAAAAACGGCTTCGTATGAAATTGTCGAGGCTTTAGGTGCAGCACCTGATTATCACTGTTTACCGGTTGGTAACGCGGGAAATATAACAGCCCATTGGATTGGCTACAGTGAAATGGCTCAGCCAGAAGGTGAACATGTGACAGACGCCTGTGCATTTTGTGATGGGGATTGTTCTTATGACCGTTCTTCCTATTCAACTGATAAGCGCCCTGTCATGGTGGGTTACCAAGCTGCCGGAGCAGCTCCTTTTCTGAAAGGTGAGATGATAGCTGAGCCTGAAACAGTTGCCACCGCTATACGTATTGGGAGGCCGCAATCTTGGGATCAGGCTTGGGCAGCACAAAGAGAATCTGGCGGTTGGTTTGATTTGTTGACAGATGAAGAGATTTTAGCAACACAGAAATTACTGACTGAAAAAGAGGGTATTTTTTGTGAGCCTGCATCAGCAGCATCGGTTGGTGGCGCTATCCGTGATATTAAAAATGGAAAAATCCCTGAAGGTAGCACCATTGTGTGCACGTTAACCGGCCATGGGCTCAAAGACCCTGATACCGCTATTGCTCAATGTGAAGTCAATCCCCAAGCGATTGATGCTTCGTTGGACGCCGTGAAAGCAGCCATTTTAGATAAGCTTTAATACAAAAAAAATCCTTGGTAAAGCCAACTGTTTTAATAAAGCACCGTGAAGCAACTGCTCATGACGCGGGTGCTTTAGCAGATTTACATCCGGTTTTACGTCGTGTGTACTTAAATCGTGGTGTTGCTCAGCCTGAACAGCTGGATCGTACTTTAAAGAACTTGCCAGGTTTTGAACATTTGTCAGGTATTGCTGAGGCTGTCAAAATTATAAAGCGTGCTATTAAGGCGCAAAAAAAAATACTGATTGTGGCTGATTTTGATGCTGATGGCGCAACATCCTGCGCTGTTGCCATTAGGGGGTTAAAGATGTTAGGCGCTACTAATGTTGATTTTGTCGTGCCAGACCGCTTTAAATTTGGTTATGGTTTGACGCCTGAAATAGTAGATGTCGCGCTTGAGTTAAAGCCTGATTTAATCATCACTGTAGATAATGGTATTTCAAGTGTCGATGGCGTTGCTTATGCCATTAAAAAAGGCTGCCAAGTTGTTGTAACAGATCATCATTTACCCCCCCAGCAATTGCCTATAGCTGATGCGATTGTTAATCCACAATTACTTCAAGATGAATTTCCCAGCAAAGCTCTAGCTGGTGTGGGCGTGATCTTTTATGTGCTACTTGCTTTACGAGCCTCCCTGAATGAGGACGGTAGCTTCGACAACAGGGCTAAGCCGAACCTTGCCAATTTATTAGACATTGTTGCTTTAGGCACGGTGGCTGATGTTGTACCGATGGATGAAACGAATCGTAAGTTAGTGCATCAAGGTATCTTAAGAATTCAGTCACATCAATGTGTTCCAGGGATTGAAGCATTGTTGCGTATTGCAAAGCGAGACCCTGATCAAGTCGTTTCAAGTGATTTAGGGTTTGCTATTGCTCCAAGGCTCAATGCGGCTGGGCGTTTAGATGATATGTCACTTGGGATTCAATGTTTATTGACAGATAACGCATCAGAGGCACAAGAGATTGCTGAGCAACTCGACCTGCTTAATATAGAGCGCCGTTCTATTGAAGAGGATATGAAAAAAGATGCGTTCAAAATTCTTGATTCCTTAAAAATACAGGACAGTGGGCAGGAACAATGGGGTATATGCTTGTTTGACGAGCATTGGCACCAAGGTGTTATCGGTATTTTAGCGTCACGCATTAAAGAAAAATGTAATCGCCCTGTTATTGCATTCGCAAAAGCAGGTCAAGGTGAGATAAAAGGCTCGGCGAGATCAATTTCTGGCTTGCATATAAGGGACACCTTGGATGACATTGCTAGTCAACACCCCGGTCTTTTAAAAAAATTTGGTGGTCATGCCATGGCCGCTGGAATGAGCTTTGCTGAGAAGGATTTTGACTTTTTTACTGAGGTCTTTAATCAAGCCGTAAAAAAAAGACTGAATGCTCAAATTCCCGAGAATGTGTTTTTAGTGGATGGTGAAATAGAGGAAACAGAGATTAATCTGGATCTGGCGATGCGGCTCCGTCAAGCAGGCCCATGGGGCCAACATTTTCCAGAGCCGCAATTTGTTGGAAAATTTAAGGTTCGAAATGCAAGAATTCTAAGTCAAAAGCATGTGAAATTGGAGTTGGCAACGTTCAAGGCTAACAGGAAATTAGATGCTATTTATTTTAACGTAGAGAATCCTGATGCCATTATCGGCTTGGCTGAGGTGATGATCGTTTATCAATTAGACGTCAATACCTATTTGGGGCGTTCAAGTGCCCAATTGATGGTCAAACACGTTATATAGAGGCGGTTTTGATAATGAGAGTCGTTGAAATTCCTGATGAACCGGTGGAGCTTTATAAAGTATTGAAATTTGAAGCTCTTGTGTCAAGCGGTGGTGAAGCGAAAGCGGTGATTAGCCAAGGCCTGGTGACGGTAAATGGCGAAATAGAGACAAGAAAGCGAAAGAAAATTATGTCGGGTGATGTTGTTAAGTTCGCTGATCAAACTTTATGTATTGTGTTAGAAGATTAAGTCCGGCTTGTATTTAGCACTTTCTTGTTGATTCTTTTAAAGTGGTTAATAACGCCCGATTATTGAATGGCTGGAAACTTTTTCTATACAGAGCAGTCATATAGTACTAAAATAGTCCTATATGTGGGGTGATTATGCTTAGAGTGAGTAAATTAACAGATTATGCGAGTGTTATTTTAACGCACATTGCCCATTATCCCAACGGGCTTCATACGGCGTCTGACTTAACAAGTGCGACAGGTGTGGCTCTGCCAACGGTGAGTAAAGTGTTAAAGTTATTAACAAAGAACAACATCTTGATCTCTCATCGTGGTTCAAAGGGTGGCTATACGCTGGCAAAAGAACCAAGCCAAACAAACATCGCTGAAATTATAACGGCCATTGAAGGGCCAATCAGCATGACTGAATGCAGTACGTTGACGGGGGTTTGTGAGCAAGAGTCTTCGTGCGAGGTTAAAGGCAACTGGCATTTAATCAATAGAGCCGTTTATACAGCTATTGAAGCAGTTAGTTTGGCTGATATGGTCACCCCTGTTAGACAGCAAGCTGTGAGCGTTAATATGCCCATAGTGAGTAAAACCAGTGATTTAAAAGTGGAGAGCTAGATGTCAGCATCTAATGAAAATTTAAAAAACATGATTGGCCAAGATTATAAAGATGGCTTTGTTACCGACATCGAGTCAGATTCGTTTCCCCCCGGGTTGAATGAAGATGTTATACGGGCCTTGTCGGCGAAAAAAGAAGAACCCGAGTTTTTACTTGAATGGAGATTAGAGGCTTATCGACATTGGTTAACAATGGAGCATCCTGAGTGGTCATTTGTCGAGTTTCCTGATATTGATTTTCAAGAAATCAGTTATTACTCAGCGCCTAAGAGCATGGAAGATGGGCCAAAAAGTCTGGATGAAGTCGATCCGGAATTAATTAGTACATACAATAAATTAGGTATTCCTTTAGAAGAACAAATGCGCCTAGCAGGTGTTGCTGTTGATGCGGTGTTTGATAGCGTGTCTGTGGCTACAACGTTTAAGGATAAGTTAGCTGAAGCAGGGGTTATTTTTTGTTCGTTTTCCGAAGCGGTAAAAGAACACCCGGATTTAATTAAACAGTATTTGGGAACCGTTGTTTCGCAGTATGATAATTTTTATGCGGCGCTTAATGCAGCTGTTTTCAGTGATGGTTCATTTGTTTATATTCCCAAAGGCGTTCGTTGTCCGATGGAACTGTCTACTTACTTTAGAATAAATGCTGCTAATACTGGGCAATTTGAGCGTACTTTAATCGTCGCTGATGAAGGCAGTCATGTCAGTTATCTTGAAGGTTGTACTGCACCTATGCGTGATGAAAATCAATTGCATGCAGCCGTCGTTGAGCTTGTTGTTTTGAAAGATGCGGAAATTAAATATTCAACTGTGCAAAATTGGTACCCAGGCGATGAGAACGGTGTGGGCGGTATTTATAATTTTGTGACTAAACGTGCTGATTGCCGAGAAGACAATGCAAAAGTATCGTGGACACAGGTCGAAACGGGCTCTGCTATCACCTGGAAATACCCAAGCGTCGTTTTAACGGGCGATCACTCAGTGGGTGAATTTTATTCTGTCGCGTTAACGAATAATTACCAGCAGGCTGACACGGGTACAAAAATGATTCATCTCGGCAAAAATACAAAAAGTACCATTATTTCAAAAGGTATATCAGCCGGTAAGGGTCAAAATACCTATCGTGGCTTAGTCAAAGTAGGGCGTCAGGCAGAAAATTCTCGGAATTACACACAATGTGATTCGTTACTACTGGGTGATGAGTGCGGTGCGCATACGTTTCCCTATATAGAAACAAAACACCCAAGTGCAACAATAGAGCATGAAGCCTCAACCTCTAAAATCAGCGAAGACCAATTATTTTATTGTATGCAACGAGGTATTTCAGCAGAAGATGCTGTCTCCATGATAGTGAATGGTTTTTGTAAGGAAGTATTTAAAGAATTACCGATGGAGTTTGCGGTTGAAGCGCAGGCGTTACTTGGAATTAGCCTTGAAGGCAGTGTTGGTTAAAAAATTAATAAGGAATTTAGAAATGTTAAAGGTTGAAAATTTACACGTCAGTGTTGAAGGTAAAGAAATTCTTAAAGGTATCAATTTGGAAATTGGTGCGGGCGAAGTTCACGCAATTATGGGGCCTAATGGTTCCGGAAAAAGTACTTTGTCGTACATTTTAGCAGGCCGGGAAGGTTACAATATCACAGAAGGTCGAGTACTTTTTTTTGGTAAAGATTTGTTAGAAATGAGTGTTGAAGAGCGTGCTTGGGCAGGCGTGTTTTTAGCATTTCAATACCCCGTTGAAGTACCCGGCGTGAGCAATATCTATTTATTAAAAGCAGCGCTCAATGGCATGCGTAAGTTTAAAGGCCTGGACGAAGTCGATGCAATGGAGTTTATCTCGATGGTCAAGGGTAAAATGAAAGACCTTGAGATGGATGAGAAATTTCTTTATCGCGCAGTTAATGAAGGTTTTTCAGGCGGTGAAAAGAAACGCAATGAAATTTTGCAAATGTCGGTGCTGGAACCGTCATTATGCTTATTGGATGAAACAGATTCTGGTCTAGATATCGATGCGCTGCAAATTGTCGCAAAAGGGGTTAATCGCCTACGTAGCCCGGAGCGTTCATTTGTATTAGTAACGCATTATCAAAGACTTCTCGATTATATAAAACCAGACTTTGTTCATGTGCTAGCGCACGGCAAGGTTGTTAAATCAGGGGGTCCTGAATTGGCTTTAGAGCTTGAAGAACATGGCTATGCTTGGATTGATAAAAAATTAGCGAGTTAATTATGTCTGTTTTGCATTTACCAAACGCGCATTATAAAAGCTTGGTTTCAGCGCATGAAGATGTCCTGCTAGGTGACCAGATAAGCTGGCTAAATGGGTTGCGAAAAAAAGCAGCGGATCAGTTTTCTGAAATTGGCTTTCCAAGTTTCCGTGAAGAAGAGTGGCGTTATACAAACGTGACACCCATCGAAAAAAATAAATTTACGGTGCCAAGAGAATCAGGGTCGGTTGATGAAGCTTTTATCAACAGTGTTTTGTTGGAAGGTTGTTATCATTTAGTTTTTGTAGATGGTCATTTTCAGCCAACTTACTCAACGCCTGTCAATGATTTACCCTCCGGGATACTGGTTTCCGCTCTCAGCCAAGCAATAACAGAAAATGAAGCCCTGGTTAAATCTTTACTGGATTCAGTTGTTGAAACACCGGCGCTCGGGTTTGTGAGTTTGAATACTGCCTTGTTCTCTGATGGGGCGATAATTTCAATTGAAGAAAATACGGCGGTTGAAAAACCAATTCAGGTGGCCTTTATTTCATCGAAAGCAGGTGCGTTGACACTTTCTAATACAAGAAACCTTATTTTTGCTCAAGCAGCTTCAACGGCGCACATTATTGAAACTTACCATGGTGTTGAAGATGAGTGCTATCTGACAAATGCCATCACGGAGGTTGTTGTTGAGTCTAATGCAACGTTGTCGCATGATCGCCTGCAAGCCGAATCTTCAAAGGCATATCACATTGGGGGTGTATATTCCCGATTGGATGATAAAGGGGTATTTAAACAAAGTAATTACACTTTTGGGGCCAGTACATCACGTTGTGAAAGCCATGCCATTCTGGGTGAGGCCTCAGATTGCACCTTAAATGGCCTGTATGTGGGTGAAGATCGCCAACATATGGATCACCATACGCGCTTAAATCATGCTCAGCCACATGCAACGAGTCATGAATATTATAAAGGTATTCTAAATGACCGTTCGCAGGGGGTTTTCCAAGGGCGAATTATTGTCGCTCAAGATGCGCAAAAAACCGATTCTAAAATGAATAACCGAAACTTATTGCTGTCTGATCGAGCTGAAGTCGATACGAAACCACAATTAGAAATTTATGCAGATGACGTTAAGTGTGCGCATGGTGTAACAGTGGGTCAACTTGATGAAACAGCGGTGTTCTATTTGCGTTCACGAGGCGCTGATGAGCAAATGGCAAAAAACATGCTGACCTTCGCATTTGCAAATGAAATGGTAGAAAGGATTGAGTTTAAGCCGCTCCGTTTGGCTGTTTTAGACGAACTGCTTGAACGCTTTCCTCAAACAGGTATGAAAAAAGAGTGGCTATGAATCAACAAGTAGAAAAATCAATGCCTTATGACGTAGAAAAAATTCGTCAGGATTTTCCGATATTGGATCAAAAAGTTCGGGATAAACAATTAGTTTATCTGGATAATGCGGCCACCAGTCAAAAACCAAAATCTGTTATTGATAGTATTGTTCATTACTATGAAACCGACAATGCCAATATACATCGAGGTGTTCATACGTTAAGTGAACGGGCAACACTTTCCTATGAGAATTCACGTAAAAAGGTCCAACAGTTTTTAAACGCAGGTTCTGAGAAAGAAATTGTTTTCACACGGGGTGCCACCGAAGCCATAAATTTAGTGGCTAATGCCGTTAGGGAGCTTGTAACAGTTGGTGATGAGATTCTTATTACAGCGATGGAACACCATTCGAATATTGTTCCGTGGCAGATGCTGTGTGAAAAAACAGGTGCAACACTGCGAGTTGCGCCAATTAATAAACAGGGTGAGTTAATTTTTGAGGAATTTGAAGCACTGATTAGCGAAAAGGTAAAATTTGCTGCGATATCACACATGTCAAATGCGTTGGGGACAATCAACCCAATTAAAAAAATGATTGATTTACTTCATCGATATGAAATTCCGGTTTTAGTTGATGGAGCGCAGGCTATTCCACATATAGCAGTTGATGTGACGGCACTTGATTGTGAATTTTATGTGTTTTCCGGACATAAACTTTATGCGCCGACTGGCATCGGGGCGTTATATGGAAAAATGGAGCAACTGGAGCAAATGGCACCTTATCAGGGAGGGGGCGATATGATCAGCGTCGTTACATTTGATAAGACAGTTTACAATAGAGTTCCCTATAAATTTGAAGCGGGCACGCCAAATATTGCAGGTACTATTGGCTTAGGCGCTGCCATAGATTATGTCAACGGTATTGGTATTGAAGCTATTGCTGAGCATGAAAACCAATTGTTAAATTATGCTGTTGAGCAATCAAAAAAAATCGATAGACTGAAAATGATAGGCACGGCAAAAAACAAGGTCGCGATTATGTCGTTTGTTTTAGACGGTATACACCCACACGATATCGGGACCATGATGGATCATCAAGGTATAGCGGTCAGGGCAGGTCATCATTGTGCCATGCCTGTTATGGACTTTTTTGGTGTGCCTGCCACAGCCAGAGCATCTTTTGCCATGTATAATACTTTTCAAGAAGTCGATGCGTTAATGGATGGAATAGAAAACTTAATTGAGATGTTTGGCTAATGTTGGATGATTTAAGAGACCTGTATCAAGAAGTTATTTTTGATCATAATAGAAACCCTAGGAACTTTCGTGCCATGGACGATGCCGATCTTCAGATTGATGGTTTTAATCCCTTATGTGGTGACCGCCTGACATTATTTATTAAGATTTCTGACGGGGTGATCAGTGATGCGAGTTTCCAAGGCCAGGGTTGCGCTATATCAACCGCTTCAGCCTCATTAATGACCGAAATTGTTAAAGGCAAAACTGAAAAAGAGGCTGAGCAGCTATTTACTTTATTCCATAAAATGGCGACAGGTGAACATGTTGAAATGGATGAGCTTGGTAAATTAGCTGTACTGGCAGGTGTTTGCGAATATCCCGCCCGAGTAAAATGTGCGACCTTACCGTGGCATACTTTAGATGCATTGCTAAAGGGTTCGGAAGAACCAGTCACCACAGAATAACCCTTCTCAGTTTTTTATACATATGCGTGAACTTAATCCCATTACCCATAAAATAGGAGAGCTTCAAGAGCGCACTGAATCGCTTAGGGGGTATCTTTGACTTCGAATCGAAAGACGAACGATTAACAGAAGTTTTACGAGAATTAGAAGATCCAGAGGTCTGGAACGACCCTGATCGTGCTCAAGCACTTGGCAAGGAGCGTGGTCAATTAGAGTTGATTGTTAACACCATTAAAGAACTTGATAGCGGGTTAGAAGATGCCGGCGAGCTCTTAGAGATAGCTGTCGATGAAGGCGATGACGACTCAATCGACACTATTGAGGATGATTTGGAAACCTTTGAAAAACAAGTTGGTTTACTTGAGTTTCAACGGATGTTTTCTGGAGACATGGATGCCAATAGTGCGTTTTTAGATATTCAAGCGGGCTCTGGCGGTACCGAAGCACAAGATTGGGCTGAAATGATTCTTCGTATGTATTTACGTTGGGCTGAACAGCATCATTTTAAAACAGACGTTATAGAAATTTCGCCCGGTGACGTTGCAGGAATTAAAAGTGCCACGATTTCAATTCAGGGTGACTATGTCTTTGGCTGGCTGAGAACAGAAATTGGGGTGCATCGGCTGGTTCGAAAATCTCCTTTTGACTCGGGTAATCGCCGCCATACTTCTTTTGCCGCAGTCTTTGTTTCACCCGAAATTGATGATGATATCGACATTGATATTAACCTTGCAGATTTGCGCATTGATGTTTACCGTGCAAGTGGAGCGGGCGGTCAGCACGTTAATAAGACAGAGTCTGCGGTAAGAATTACTCATGAACCAACAAACACCGTGGTTCAATGTCAAAATGATCGGTCTCAACATAAAAACAAAGCAACAGCGATGAAGCAGCTTAAAGCAAAATTATATGAGCTTGAAATCCAGAAAAAAATGGTCGATCAACAAGAGCAAGAAGACAGCAAAGCAGATATTGGATGGGGAAGCCAGATTCGATCTTATGTCCTGGATCAATCAAGAATTAAAGATTTGCGCACAGGAGTAGAAACCGGCAACACACAGGCGGTACTTGATGGCGCGCTAGACCAGTTTATAGAAGCCAGTTTGAAAAGTGGAATTTAATAATGAGCGAACAAAAAAACAGCAAAATAATGCAAGATGAAAATAAATTAATCGCCGTGCGGCGAGAAAAACTGGCTGATATTAAAAAAAAGGGTCATGCCTATCCGAATGATTTCAGGCGTGAGCATTATGCCCAGCCTTTAGTGGCAGAGTTTGATCAATTTGACAAAGAAACACTGGAAAATAAAACAGTTAGGGTTTCTTTAGCGGGTCGATTAATGGCTAAGCGTGTCATGGGCAAGGCAAGTTTTGCTCATGTACAGGATATGACGGGCCGTATGCAGCTATTTGTTCTACGAGATAATTTGCCTGAGGGAGATTATCAAACGTTTAAAGGTTGGGATATCGGGGATATTATTGCTGTTGAAGGCGTTTTGTTTAAAACAAAAACAGATGAATTATCAGTACGCGTTTCATCGATCCGTTTACTGACTAAATCATTGCAACCGTTACCTGAGAAATTTCATGGTTTAACTGATCAAGAACAACGCTATCGTCAGCGGTATGTAGATTTGATTATGAATGAAGATTCTCGACAAGTTTTCAAAATAAGAACACAGGTCATTAATTTTATTCGACAATACCTTGTTAATCATGACTTTATGGAAGTGGAAACACCCATGATGCATGTTATTCCAGGTGGAGCAACAGCCAAACCGTTTACAACGCACCATAATGCCTTAGATATGGAATTATTTTTGCGCATAGCGCCCGAATTGTACCTAAAGCGTTTAATCGTTGGGGGTTTTGAACGCGTTTTTGAAATTAACCGCAGTTTTAGAAACGAAGGGCTGTCAACACGCCATAACCCAGAATTTACGATGTTGGAGTTTTATCAGGCCTTTTCAGATTATAAAGATATGATGAATCTAACCGAACAAATGCTTCGTTCACTAGCGAAAGAGGTGTTGGGTCAGTTCATTGTCCATTATCAAGGTGAAGATTATGATTTAGAAAAGCCTTTTAGGCGTATGACGGTTGTTGAATCTATTCTTCATTATAACGATCATATTGATGAAAGTGATTTAGCAACTAAAGAGGCGGCACTGGGCATCACTAAACGATTAAAAATTCCAGTGGAAGACAGTTATGGCTTGGGCAAAATCCAGATCGAAATCTTTGAAAAAACGGTGGAAGAAAATTTGCACGAGCCGACGTTTATTACTGAATACCCAACCGAAGTTTCACCATTAGCACGACGAAATGATGATAACCCTTTTGTTACAGATCGTTTTGAGTTTTTTGTTGGAGGACGTGAAGTGGCGAATGGCTTTTCTGAATTAAATGATTCGGAAGATCAAGCAGAGCGCTTTAAACAGCAAGTTGAAGTGAAAGAAGCGGGTGATGATGAAGCTATGCATTATGATGCTGACTACATCAGAGCATTAGAAATTGGTATGCCACCAACAGCTGGCGAAGGGATTGGTATTGACCGTTTGGTGATGTTTCTAACCAATTCACCTTCAATTAGAGACGTTATTCTTTTCCCACACATGAGGCTGGAGAGTTAATTATCCCAGCCCCTGAAGTTTTTTAAACGTGGATGGGGGCGAAACCTAATGTCCAAAAAATAACGGTGGAAATTAAAACACCAACTAGGGTGACTAAGCCAATGGTGAGGACAGCACTAGCAAATAAAAACCCTTTTTCTTGATTGATGCCCATAACAACAGGTAAACCCGTATACAAAAGATAAATGCTGTAGGCAAGGCTAAATAGACCAGCTAGAAAAATAACCCAAGGTATAGGGGCTAACGCAAAAATACCTCCAATGAATAAGGGGGATAGCGTTGTAATAGCCAATAACATACAGGTAGAGAGGTCTTTTTTGGTTCCGTATGTTGTAGCCATCCAATGAATGGCTTGACCAATAATGGCTACACCGATGATACAAGCAAAGTAAAACGCGATCACTAAGGGGATTGTACTCTCAACGGTAAATTTAAAATTCCGCTCGCCAATGTCCCATCCAATAACCGCGGCACCGATAAAGGCTGAGATCGCAGGGATTGCGGCCAATGGCAATACATATTTGTAGAAACATGCAGCCAGGCTAATTTTTTTAGCAGCGATATGTAACCATTCTTTATCCGTCCTGATAAAAGAGCCAGTAATATGCTTAAGTATCATTCGAAATCCTTGAGTATTGAGTAAGGTATTCTTATCTGATATTCATTATGAACGAAGATCATTAATGTCTACTGAAAAAATAACACTTTTTTGATCTGTATCATTATTTTTTTGTTTGATTTGTAAAAAAATCTTTTCTTAGATTCAGACGGAGTTATGTCGAAGGTTTGTTATAATCACCTTTTTACCCCTTCTTTGTAAATGCACTCGCTCAGTTATCTTAAGCCTTGGGAATTTTCACCCTTAATGGTGGTGTCTTTTTCATTGTTATTTTTATTCTATGCACGCGGTTTTAGATCACTTGAGAAAGGCTATAAAAATTATTGGCAATTGGCCAGTTTTTACATTGGTTTAATATCAATTTATGTCGTTTCACACACGTATGTGGATTACCTGTCACAGTACATGTTTTGGGTGCATCGTTTTCAACATCTGGTGCTCCATCATTTAGCGCCTCTGTTAATGGTTTTGGGCGCTTCAGAACTGGTTGGAAAGGGCTGGCCAGAGGGGTGGCCTAAATGGTCAAGTATACCTTTTATCATCAAGTGGCCTTGTACGTGTCTGTACAGATTTATTCAGCACCCCGTTATAGCGCCTGTGGTGTTCGTTGGCCTGATCTACCTATGGCTTATCCCCGATATACATTTCGCGGCTATGCTGAGTAAGAAACTCTATCATGTCATGAATTGGTCAATGTTGATCGATGGTTTTTTGTTTTGGTGGTTGGTGCTGGGTCCTGAATGGCGTGGTGAAGCCAAAGGCTTTAAAATTCGCATTGTAATGATGCTGGTTGTCGTGGTTCCTCAACAGTTACTAGGGGCCTATATTACACTGACTGATTCAATCATTTATGATGTGTATGATGTGTGCGGCCGTGCTTGGCCAATAAGTCCGATGGAGGACCAAATATACGGAGGCATTGTTACTTGGATTCCAGCCAGTATGATGAGTGTCTTGGGTTTAGTTTTGGTTCTACGTCGTCGTTTAAACTATCAAAAAAGTAAAGATAATGAATAAAATTAAATATGTGCTCAGTATTCTTGCGGTGCTGGCTTTGGTTTCGTGCGCGAAAGATGAACCAACTCGATTAACTGATGTGACAGGATTGATTCCTGATCTTGATTTTACTTTGATAGACGAAAACAATAAAACGGCAACAGCAAACGATTTTCTTGGATACTCAGTCGCTCTATTTTTTGGCTTTACTAATTGTCCTGAAATATGCCCGACGACAATGCATCAGTTATCTTCTGTGTTAAAAAAAGTTGACCCTAATGGCGCTGCGATTAAGGTTTTATTTGTTTCGGTGGACCCCGAGCGCGACAGTACTGAAAAACTGAAAAAATATACCAATATGTTTGGCCCGGCCTTTATCGGGCTACGTGGTGAAGAGCCTGTTATCAAGGCGATGACTAAAAAATATCGCGTGACTTTTGGCTATGGCGATAAGGATGGCGAAGGTAATTATGATGTTTCCCACAGCGGAGCCGTGTTTATTTTTGATGCGAAAGGGAAGGCGCGCTTATTAGCAACACAATCTTCTACAAATGAAGACCTTCTTTACGATTTAGAAAACCTAGTAAAGCGCTAATAGTGACTACGATTGTTAGGCTGTTATAAAGATTTCTTCAACTTCTTCGATTTTTTCAGGAACGCCTTCAATGGTAATAACATCAACTTCATGATCTAACCCCAGCTTTTTAAAAGCAGGGATTTTTGACCAGTCTAAATGATTGTTTTTATGCTGTTCTCTTGAGGGAGTTTGTAAATTAGCAACCAAAACGACGTCAGAATAATCGGCTTCAGGTCGCGGGTCTCTATATAAATTTTCGTGTTCTAAAACGACATCGGTCAGGCTTTTAGGAAAGTCCCAGTGTTCAACAATAAGAGAGCCCACCCGTGTATGCAGCTCATCAATTAGATTGTCGAGGGCTTCAGGTTGAGCCATAAGTTGGTCGTGCTTCTCAGCCTTTAATAAAATGGGAAGTACGCCGATATCATGAATAAGCCCAGCCAACATAGCTTGTTCAGGGTCTAAGTCGGGGAGAGACATCGCAAGAACCCTGCTAAACGCCGCGACTTGAATGCTATGTTGCCAAGCTTTTTTGAATCGTTCGGCCATGATCTTGGATTCAGCCTGAAACATCTGTTCAACAGTGATGCTCATGATCAAGTTTCTAACCACTCGATGACCTAACCGAGTGAGGGCAACTTGGATATTATCAATTTTATTTCGTGCCCTAAAAAGAGGGGAATTGGCTACTTTTAATAACCGTGCTGATAAAGCAGCATCTGTATTAATGATTGTGGCGAGTTGTTCCGCGGTGATGTTCTCATTGTTTGCAGCTTCACGTGCTTTGAGCGCTACGTCTGGGAAAGTTGGAAGAACGAGCGTCTCATCTTGTATCTCTTTTTTTAAGGATGCTAAAAATTCTTCTTTGCTTGGTAAGTTCATTAATTTCACTGATCAGTCTGTTTAAACCATGTGAAATTAGTGTAGATGATTTTTTGGAACCTGCACGGTTAGTTCTTCTTGGGTATTCAACGTGAGTTGTTCTTCGCCCATATACGATGTTTTTATTACCATTAAGCCCATATATCCTTGTTCATTTTTTACCTCACAATTTAAGATTGTCCCTATGCTGTTGGGTTCATCTTTACGATAAATCTCTTCACCGGCTTTCTTTCTGTTTCTTGTAGAATACAGGGCTAAACGCCTTTTGACGGTGCCTTTGTAATGCAGACGTGCGATCACTTCTTGCCCTGTGTAGCAACCTTTTTGAAAACTAATGCCCTCCAAAAGATCCAGGTTCAACATCTGAGGGATAAAGAGCTCTGAAGTGTCAAGGGTTATGTCAGGGAGGCAGGCCTCGATCAGTAGCTTCTGCCATTCATGATAATTGTTGTGAACATCAAATGTGCTCTGCAAGGTAGGGAGCTGTTCCTTAGGAAGAATGAGAAGAGCTAAGTCGTCCACGGTTGGGTATTTAATAAATTTTACAACAGACTTCATGCCGATTATTGCTTCTGTTTGCGACTGAGATGTACCAAACACTTGATAGTGATTGGAGACATCTTCAATACTGACGTCTGACCGGAAAATAAACATTTTAAGGCGCTTGATAATTGTTTCAGACATGTCGCTGGATAAAACCATAAAAAAGGTTTTACCCAGTTTGTAAAGATGAAAAAGCGTGATGACTCGTCCTTTTGGGTTACATAGCGCAGCAAATAGGTTGTTTGAATCATTGAGAGATGAAACATCCCCGGTTATTTGCCCTTGCAGAAAGATTTCTGCATCTTGACCTGAAAAAGAAAGGATACGCTTGTGGTGAGAAAGTTCGTATAAAACAGGTAACGGCATAGAATAAAAGTTGTTTGTTATAAAACCTGTATTGTATCCTTAAATAGGCTTTTGTTGCGGCACAAAAAATGAGTATTGCCTTGAATATCAAGAGCCGATGTTTTAATCTTATCCACTTCCACATTTTGGGTGTTTTAATGAATAAAGAAGTAGAGTCGGTTGATCTGTCTAAAGAAGATAACTCTAAAAAACACGACAAACCCGCACCTGAATTAACAAAAGAAATTAATGGTCGTGCTGGCCCAGAACCAACGCGCTACGGAGACTGGGAAAAAAACGGTCGATGCATTGATTTCTAAATAATTTTACGTCATCAAGAGGTTTTATATGAGTAGTAATAACAGGCCCTTATCGCCGCATCTGGATGTATACCGTCTGCCTTTATCAGCATTGATATCCATTGTACACCGTGGCACAGGTGCTTTTTTAACTATCGGAACTGTTGTGTTGGTTTGGTGGTTAATGGCGCTAGCTGGTGGGGAACAATCATTTAATGAGGCTCAGGAATTTATGGGCGGCTTTTTTGGCAAGCTGATCTTATTTGGTTGGTCTTTTGCATTATTTTTTCATCTAGCAAATGGGATCAGGCATTTGGTGTGGGATGCGGGCTATTGTTTTGAAAAAAGTGACGTTGAGAAATCATCTTATATTGTACTCGGTGCAGCAGGTTTTCTTACTGTGCTTGTTTGGATTATTGCGTTTTCTACGGGTGGAGGAGCATAAAAATGGGTTTAAGGTCACCACTTGGCCAGGCGAAAGGTCTGGGTTCTGCAAAAGAAGGGTTACATCACTGGTGGGTTCAACGCGTCACGGCGGTTGCTCTCATTCCATTAACAGTCTGGTTTGCTTTTAAAGTTGCTGTATTGAGCATGTCTGATTACAACACAGTCGCTGAATGCATTGGGTCACCATGGTCTGCGGCCTTGATTATCAGTCTGATTGTTGCTGCTTTCTATCATGCAGCCCTTGGGATGCAAGTGATTTACGAAGATTACATTGGTGCTAAGGCCGTGCGTATTTCTGCAATTATGGGCACCAATTTATTATTATTTTTATTGGCTGCTGCTGGCATTATTGCTGTGGTGCGTATTGCCGTTGGAGGCTAGTTTGTATGAGTATTAAAGATTATAAAATAACCGAACATAAATATGACGTTGTTGTCGTAGGTGCTGGTGGAGCAGGTTTAAGGGCAACGTTCGGTATGGCTCAAAAAGGTTTAAAAACGGCATGCCTTACTAAAGTATTTCCGACACGTAGTCATACAGTTGCTGCTCAAGGCGGCATCAGTGCCGCTTTGGGTAATATGGGGCAAGATGATTGGCGCTGGCATATGTATGATACGGTTAAAGGTTCTGACTGGCTTGGCGATCAGGACGCCATTGAATATATGTGCCGCGAAGCGATTCCGGCTATTGTAGAACTGGAGCATTACGGTGTCCCTTTTTCACGTACCGAGGAAGGTAAAATTTATCAACGTCCTTTTGGTGGGATGACAACAAATTACGGTGAAGGAACGGCTCAACGTACTTGTGCGGCAGCGGATAGAACGGGTCATGCAATTCTCCACACGCTTTATCAGCAATCGTTAAAACACGATGCCGAGTTTTTTATTGAATATTTCGCGTTAGATCTCATTATGGACGATGACGGCGTTTGTCGAGGTGTTCTGGCGCTTAAAATGGATGATGGAACGTTGCACTTGTTCCGGTCTCATATGGCGGTCATGGCGACGGGTGGTTATGGCCGTTCGTATTTTTCATGTACTTCTGCTCATACCTGTACTGGCGATGGCAATGCAATGGTGTTGCGTGCTGGCTTACCGTTACAAGATATGGAGTTTGTTCAATTTCATCCAACGGGCATATATGGTTCAGGGTGTTTAATTACCGAAGGTGTTCGAGGAGAAGGTGGCTATTTAACTAACTCTAAAGGCGAACGGTTTATGGAGCGCTATGCACCAAATGCTAAAGATTTGGCGTCTCGTGATGTGGTCAGTCGTTCCATGACGATTGAAATTAATGAAGGCCGTGGTGTGGGTCCTGATGGCGATCATATCCATCTTCACCTAGAGCACTTAGGGCCTGAAGTGATTGAGGAACGTTTGCCCGGTATTGCTGAAAGTGCAAAAATATTTGCCGGCGTGGACGTCAGTAAAGAACCGATACCGGTTCTACCAACGGTTCATTACAACATGGGCGGTATTCCAACAAACTACAAAGGTGAAGTGGTGACGTTAGACGGTGATGACCCTGATAAAGTTGTTCAAGGCTTGATGGCAATTGGTGAAGCGGCTTGTGTGTCTGTTCATGGTGCGAACCGGCTGGGTTCAAATTCATTGTTAGATTTAGTGGTGTTCGGCCGGTCAGCTGCAATTAGAGCGGCTGAAGTGGTTAAGCCGGGCACTGATCACCCTGATTTAGCTGAAACTGCTTGTGATAAAGCATTAACGCGTTTGGATAAGTATAGAAATGCAGATGGCTCTAAAAAAACATCAGAAATTCGTCTTGAAATGCAAAAAACCATGCAAAAACACGCCGCTGTCTTTAGAACGGGTGAATCTATGCAGGAAGGGGTTGATAGACTGAAAGAAGTTCAAGCGTCATTTAAAGATGTCTCAGTCTCTGATCGTTCGCTTATTTGGAATACGGATTTAATTGAAACACTTGAACTGGATAACTTGCTGTCACAAGCAGCTGTGACGATTGAAGGCGCTTTAAACAGAGAAGAAAGTCGTGGTGGGCATGCGCGTGAAGATTTCCCCGACCGTGATGACGATCAATGGCATAAGCATTCTATTATGTGGTTTGATGAAAGTAACAAAGTACATATTAAGTATCGCCCTGTACATATGTACACATTGTCAGATGATGTGGACGTTGTACCGCCAAAAAAACGCGTCTACTAAGACTTAGAGGATATATAAATGGCTGAATTTACGCTTCCAGAAAATTCTGTAGTTAAAAAAGGGAAAACCTTTCCGGCACCCGATGGTGCGACTAATATTCAAGCAGTAGAAATTTATCGCTGGGACCCAGACACTGGAGAAAATCCACGCATTGATACCTATCATATTGACCTCGATACCTGTGGCCCCATGGTGCTGGATGCAATTATCAAAATTAAAGATGAGGTGGATTCAACATTAGCATTTCGTCGATCATGCCGCGAAGGTATTTGCGGTTCTTGCTCAATGAACATCAATGGTAGAAATACGTTGGCGTGTACTAAAGATATCAGTGATATCGAGGGACCTATAAAAATCTACCCACTGCCTCATATGCCGGTTGTTAAGGATATTGTGCCTGATTTGACACATTTTTATGCTCAATATGCTTCAATCAAACCGTGGATTCAATCGACAACGCCACCGCCAGGTGATAAAGAGCGACTTCAATCGAAGGAGGAACGCTCAAAACTGGACGGTTTATATGAATGTATTCTTTGTGCTTGTTGTTCTACTTCATGCCCAAGTTACTGGTGGAATGGTGATCGTTATCTGGGCCCGGCTATTTTACTTCAAGCTTATCGTTGGTTGGCTGATTCTCGTGATGAAAATGCTGGCGAGCGCCTAGATGAATTAGAAGACCCGTTTAAGTTGTACCGTTGTCATACTATTATGAACTGCACGGAAACCTGCCCTAAAGGCCTGAACCCTGCGAAAGCCATTGCAGAGATCAAAAAATTATTAGTTGAGCGTAAGATCGCCTGATGTCTGATAAATCCAAGCTTCTTTGGCGCTGCCGGCGTGGCGTGAAGGAGCTTGATGTGCTCTTCACTCGTTTTGTAGAAAACCATTACGATGGCCTGTCAGCCGGAGAAAAAGAAAGTTTTGATAAGCTTCTGGAGATAGAAGACCCTGAAATTTTAGGTTTTATGCTCTACAACGATCACCCTAGTGACGCCGGTGTGGCGAATATCGTTGAAAAAATTCGTACCGCCCTTTGAGGTTAAGATTCAATCATCGTCTATTTTAAGGCGCCTCTATTTAAGTTTCTTTGTTTTAATTTTTTTATCATGCTGGTTAAACGAGTTGGCTTTAAGTTTTCAGCTTGTTTTGTCGTTTATCACTTTGGCCATAGCCGTACGTTTTTTTTATTTAAATACATTAAATGACTACAAAAAAATAACAATACGCTGTAGGTCTGATGGAAGTTGGTCCATTTATCAGTCGGGTTTAATAATGGAGAATTGCCGGTTAAGGGATACGAGTGCTTTAATCGGGCCGCTTTATTTTCTGCACTTCGAATCAAATAAGAAGAGAGTCAATGTACTATTAGCTAATGATTCGATGACACGCGAAGAAGCAAGAAAATTACGCATGGCTTTACGTGTGTATAAAAGCCAATTAATGCAGCCTTAAGGTGTCAGTACGGTATCTTTTTTAAAATGCTTGTCGTCGATTTTTGGATAATCGAGTGTATAGTGTAGGCCACGGCTTTCCTTTCGAAGAAGGGCGCTTTCAATGATTAACTCTGCGGTGGTAACTAAGTTTCTTAATTCAAGAAAATCACTTGTTACATGAAAATTACTGTAATACTCCTCAATTTCTTGTTTTAGTAAGTTTATTCGGTGCTTGGCGCGTTGCAACCTTTTTGTCGTCCGCACGATACCGACATAATCCCACATAAATTGACGTAATTCTGCCCAATTATGCGAGACGACAATGGCTTCGTCAGAGCTAATAACCTTTGAGTCATCCCAGGGTTTTATATCAGGCGATTTATTCGCATGTTGTAGAAATTTTGTTATATGAAGACTGGCTTGTTTAGCAAAAACCAAACATTCAAGTATGGAGTTACTCGCCATTCTATTCGCGCCATGTAGTCCGGTAAAGGCGGTTTCTCCTATGGCATATAAGCCTGCAATATCGGTTTCACCATTTTGATTCGTCATGACGCCTCCACAGGTATAGTGCGCGGCAGGAACGACAGGTAAAGGTTCCTTTGTCATATCAAAACCAAAGTTTAAGCACTTCTTGTGGAGCATTGGGAAATGAGATTTTGTGAATTTTGCTGTTCGGTGACTGATATCTAAGAACACAGAAGGAATGCCTAGTCGCTTCATCTCGTGATCAATAGCTCGTGCAACAATATCACGGGGAGCTAATTCAGCACGTTTGTCAAAATTCGGCATAAAACGTGTTCCATCAGGTAATAATAACAAGCCACCTTCACCTCTAACAGCTTCGCTGATTAAAAAAGATTTGGCTTCTGGGTGGAACAAACAGGTTGGGTGAAATTGCATGAATTCCATATTTGCAACTCGGCACCCAGCCCGCCATGCCATCGCTATTCCATCGCCGGTAGAAACATCGGGGTTACTGGTGTATAGGTATACTTTGCTAGCGCCGCCAGTTGCCAATGTAATACAAGGGGCTTTAATGCTAAAAATTTGGTCTTTTTTAGTATCCAGTACATAACAACCGATGACCTTTTTTTTACCTGTTTTATCATCATAGCTGGTGACCAGATCGATAATATTATGGTGTTCAAATATCTTTATATTTGACCTGTTAACGACCTGATCGTTAAGCGCTATTTGAACGGCTTGTCCCGTAGAGTCATCGGCATGTACGACTCGTCTATAAGAATGCCCACCTTCTTTTGTTAAATGCAATTTTCTTTTGGATTGGGTATTTTTTTTTGTGGAAAATTCGACATTATTGGCCATGAGCCAATCAATACTTGCTTTACCATTAGAGACGACCAGTTCAACTATATCCTCATGACATAACCCTGCACCGGCTCTCATGGTATCGATTCGGTGAGATTCGTGCGAATCGGCACTGTCTAATACCGCAGAAATTCCGCCTTGCGCATAATAAGTGCTCCCTTCAGACATGTTTGATTTAGAAAAAACAGCGATTTGTAAATGATCAGGAAGCGTGAGCGCTAGGCCAAGGCCAGCAGCACCGCTACCGATAATGATCGCATCGTAAGAAAAGGTGTTAGACATAGTATTAAATTTGATTAGGCTTGCGCTAAAAGGTCATAATGGCACAACATTAATACTTTACACGGATTAAGCAAGAAATTGATTATTTATTCTCAACAATTGAACTACTCCTTTTCACCGTTGTCATTATGGCAAGTGTTTCGGTTTTATGGTCAGAGCTATAGGGTTGTTTATGTCTGACCAGAACGATCAAATTTTAATAGCGCTTATTAAGGAAGGAGATAAAAAAGCTTTTGATAAGTTGGTCATCAAATATCAGCAACGTATTATTCAATTAGTTAGCCGATATGTCCGTGATGCCAGTGATGCACAAGATGTTGCTCAAGAGGCTTTTATAAAAGCATACAAAGCATTACCCGGTTTTAGAGGTGAAAGTGCTTTTTATACGTGGCTGTATCGCATTGCAGTGAATACAGCAAAGAACTATCTGGTATCCAGATCAAGAAGGTCATCTGATTATGAGGTAGAAGTGAGTGATGCAGAGAATTTTGAAGAAGCATTTAAGCTGAAAGAAACGGATACACCAGAGCATTTAGCGTTAAGTGACGAAATTAGAAAAACTATCCAGCAGGCAATTGAAAGCCTGCCAGAAGAGTTAAAAAGTGCAATTAAGTACCGAGAATTAGAGGGTATGAGTTATGAACAAATTGCCAAAAAAATGGATTGCCCAGTGGGTACGGTTAGATCAAGAATATTTAGAGCGCGAGAAGCGGTCGATAAAATTTTAGAGCCTTTGCTCAAATAAAGCGGTGAGGAATACTTAATGACTGAAGAGCATAACGAAAGACTGTCATCATTACTTGATAATGAGCTTTCTGAAAAAGAAACCATCTCATTGATAAAAGAATTTGATAATAACAAAAAGCTGCATGATAAGTTGGATCGATATGCACTTATTCGTGATGTGATTCATGATGCTCCTCAGGTAGGGAATGAAGTCTTTCTGAAAAATATTCAGGAAAAACTTGTTGCTGAACCCACTATCCTGGCGCCGGATCATAAGAACTCGATCATCAAAACGCCCGTTGCTCTTGCGTTAGCCGCTTCTGTTGCCTTTTTGACCGTCTTGATTTTTGATGCTGACCTCTTTAAGTCATCGGTATCTGAACCATATTCGCCATCTGTATCGGCTCCTTATTCAATTGTTTCATCGGAAGATGAGCAAAAAGAAAGGTTGGCCCTTGAGGAAGAAATTGATGAGGAAGTTATAGAAACCAATACGGTTTTATTGCCTCAACAAGTGACCTTTGAGAAGTAATCAGAAAATTACTTTGACATAAGGGCTATAACAAAGAGTGACCTCAATGGTTTTATCTGAACATCACGAAAACATAGATTTTATATCCATTGATTGAGATGAGAGATGATTGAAGAAATTGCAACGGTACAGTCGGTTCATGATGATTGGGCCAGTGTGGTAACCACTCAGCGACCAAGTTGCCACAATTGTCATGAAGTGAATTCGTGCGGCACCTCAGTCTTGTCAAAATTTTTTGGTGCAAAACAAATCGAACTTAACATTCATTCAAAGCTTCATTTAAAACAAGGTGATCAAGTGGTTGTTGGCATGAAGGAGACTGTTTTTTTGGGGTTAACAGGTCTCATTTATTTTTTGCCTTTGTGCGTGTTATTTTTATTTGCACTCTTTGGACAATATTTGGGGAGTGCGCTGAATGTTGAAAGTGAATTGCTGTCCATAGCATTCGCTCTTAGCGGTTTCGTTGGTTGTTATTATTTGATCAAAAACTTAATTCAACAGTTTTTTGACCCTAAAAAATTTCATCCCGTTATCTTGAAAAAAGTTTAATTTCCCTCATGTCTGAGGAATCATCATATTAAGGAGACTTTTATGCCAATGAGTTTTAGTCGATATCTTGTTTTTTCACTGCTGCTATGTGTTTGTTTCTCTAAAGTCAGTGCAAATAACTTGCCCGATTTTACGTCACTTGTTGAAAAGAACAGTCAGGCTGTTGTCAACATTAGCACCACGCAAAAAATGCAGCGACAAAGCGCCTTGCCTGATGGTTTTGAGTTTCCAGAAAACCAACCTTATGGCGATTTATTAAGGCATTTTTTTGGAGGGCGTGGGTCAAGGCCTCGTCAGCAAGAAAGTCGTTCACTAGGATCTGGTTTTATTATCTCTAAAGATGGTTTTGTGTTGACGAATCACCATGTTGTAAAAAATGCCGATGAAATTTTTGTCCGGTTGCAAGATCGCAGAGAACTTAAAGCTGAGTTAATCGGTAGTGATGAGCGTACTGATGTGGCTTTGCTTAAAGTTGAAGCACAAGCTCTCCCTGTTGTGAAGCTTGGCTCATCAAAGGAATTAAAAGTGGGGGAGTGGGTCTTTGCCATTGGCTCGCCATTTGGCTTTGATAGTTCGGTAACAGCCGGGATTGTGAGTGCAAAAGGCCGAAGTTTGCCAAATGAAAATTATGTTCCCTTTATTCAAACAGATGTTGCGATTAATCCGGGAAATTCCGGGGGGCCTTTGTTTAATCTAGACGGAGAGGTCGTCGGCATTAATTCCCAAATATATAGCCGTTCAGGTGGGTTTATGGGGCTGTCCTTTGCGATTCCGATTGATGTGGCACTTAACGTGAGTCAACAATTAAAAGAATCTGGGCATGTGGTGAGAGGGTGGCTAGGTGTCCGTATTCAAGATGTGACACGTGAATTGGCTGAATCCTTTAATATGGATAAACCGCAAGGTGCTTTGGTGGCTCAAGTGATTCCAAAAAGTCCAGCTGAAAAGGCAGGCATCCAAGTTGGTGATGTCATTATCGCCTTTAATGGCGAAAGTATCAGTCGTTCGTCAGCCTTACCTCCTCTTGTTGGCGCAGCTAATATTTCAAATAAAGCACAGGTAAAGATCATTCGCAATAAAAAAACTAAAACATTATCTGTTGCGTTGGAAAATTTGCCTGAAGATGAGCAGTTAATCGCGAATGTAAAAACTGAAGCTAAATCAGATACTGTTCTGGGCATGACGATTAAAAACCTTAGCAAAGAAGCCCGAGAAAAATTAGGTTTCAAGGACGAAGGTGTGATGGTTGAGTCTGTTAGCGAGGGCGTTGCATCAAGAGCAGGTATTCGCCCCGGCGATATTATCATGCAGATGGATGGACAGGTTGTAAAAAATATTTATCAAATTAAAGAACTGAGTAACAAAATTAAAGAGGGTACGTTTATATCAGTGTTAATTAATCGGCAAGGGAACCCAATTTTCCTCGCTTTGAAGAAATAATAGGTACAATAGACCGGCTTTACTAAAAACGCCTCTTATGAGGCGTTTTTAGCTAATTGAATTGATATCGCCTAGCTGATTATTTAATACATATTGGGTCTACTTGACCTTGATTGACGAGTGAAAACGTGCCTGACATTAACCTAACAAGAAATTTTTCTATAATTGCCCATATAGACCATGGGAAATCAACACTTGCCGATCGTTTGATCCATCTTTGTGGAGGGTTGAGCGAAAGAGAAATGGAAGCACAGGTCCTTGATTCGATGGATATTGAGCGTGAGCGAGGTATTACTATCAAGGCACAGAGCGTAACACTCCATTACACAGCGAAAGATGGTAAAACCTATCGCCTAAACTTCATTGATACACCGGGCCATGTTGACTTTTCCTATGAAGTGTCTCGCTCTTTAGCTGCTTGTGAAGGTGCTTTGCTGGTGGTTGATGCAGCACAAGGAGTTGAGGCTCAAAGTGTTGCAAATTGTTATACCGCCATAGAGTTAGGTTTAGAAGTGTTACCTGTCTTAAATAAGATTGATTTGCCTTCCGCTGAACCGGAACGCGTTGCTGAAGAGGTTGAAGAAATTATTGGTATAGAAGCCATAGAAGCGCCACAAATTAGTGCTAAAACAGGGTTGGGTGTGGAGTTGGTATTGGAAGAGATTGTAAAAAATGTACCTGCCCCGAAAGGTGACCCTGATGCACCACTGCAAGCATTGATCATTGATTCATGGTTTGATAATTACCTGGGCGTAGTTTCTTTAATTCGTGTTGTTAATGGAACAATAACCAAAAAGCAAAAAATTAAAATGATGTCATCCAATGATATTCATTTGGTGGATCAGGTCGGTGTTTTTACCCCGAAAAGAGAAGTCTTGGATACGCTATATCCTGGCGATGTAGGCTTCATGGTGGCTGGGATTAAGGATATCTATGGTGCACCAGTTGGTGACACCATTACCTCAACCAAGCAACCTGCTGAAGATTCACTGCCGGGTTTCAAAACAGTTCAAGCGCGTGTGTTTGCTGGGTTGTTCCCAACTAGCTCTAATGATTACGAAAACCTTAGAGAAGCGCTTAATAAATTAAAACTTAACGATGCGTCATTAAATTATGAACCCGAAACATCGGATGCACTCGGCTTTGGTTTTCGTTGCGGATTTTTGGGGATGCTCCATATGGAGATTATCCAAGAAAGACTGGAGCGTGAGTACGATCTAGATCTCATTACCACAGCCCCGACAGTTGTTTATGAAGTGTTGCTGAATAATGGCGATATCGTTGAGGTAGATAATCCAGCAAAATTACCTGATATTTCAACGGTGGCTGAAATTCGTGAACCGATTATTGAAGCACATATTCTCGTACCACAAGAGTATTTGGGAAATGTGATCACCTTGTGTATCGATAAGCGTGGTGTGCAAACAAAAATGCAATACATGGGTAAACAGGTTTCTCTCAGTTATGAAATGCCAATGAGTGAAGTGGTGCTCGATTTTTTTGATCGCTTAAAGTCGGTCAGCCGGGGTTACGCGTCGTTTGAGTATGAATTTAAACGCTTTCAGGCTGAACCACTGGTTAAACTGGATGTTTTAATTAATGGGGATCGAGTGGATGCGCTATCTTTAATTGTTCATCGTGATATCAGTCAGGTTCGTGGTCGTGAATTGGTTGATAAAATGAAAGAGCTTATTCCCCGTCAAATGTTTGAAATCGCAATTCAAGCGGCTATTGGTGCCAAAATCATTGCAAGATCGTCTGTAAAGGCACTGCGAAAAAATGTCACGGCGAAATGTTACGGGGGGGATGTATCTCGTAAGCGTAAATTATTAGAAAAACAAAAAGCAGGCAAAAAACGTATGAAGCAAGTAGGCAATGTTGAAATTCCACAAGATGCATTTTTAACCGTTTTAAAATTAGGGAGCGAGTAGATGCATTTTGATTTTTCTGCTGCGCTCACTCTGGCAACCTTGGTGACGGGGGTTGTCGCGGGTATTTATTGGCTTTTGAAACAGCGTAAGAAAGATTCATCAGACCGTAAAGAACCGTTGATTGTTGAATATTCAAAATCTTTTTTCCCAGTGCTTTTATTTGTGCTGGTTTTGCGTTCTTTTATAGTTGAACCTTTCAGAATTCCATCCAGTTCAATGATGCCAACCTTGCTCATAGGTGACTTTATTTTAGTCAATAAATTTTCATATGGCGTCAGGCTACCGGTTTTGAACACTAAAATTATCGATGTCGATAAGCCTGAGCGCGGTGATATCATGGTGTTTCGCTACCCTAAAGACCCTTCTTTAGACTATATTAAGCGTGTGGTGGCTTTACCCGGTGATAAAGTGGGTTATTTTGATAAGCATATTTATATCAATGGTGAGCGCATTACACAAACACCGTTAGGTTTGTATGAAGGGTTTGGGCAAGGGAAAAACATGACCAATGCCTTGCGGCAACGTGAGGTGCTTGGCTCTCATGAGTATGACATATTGGTGATGCAAGAGCGCCCCTCGGTAGAGGGTGAAATGATTGTGCCTGAAGGGCATTATTTCCTGATGGGTGACAATAGAGACAATAGTAACGATAGTCGCTATTGGGGGACCGTGCCAGAAGAAAATATCGTGGGTAAAGCTGTCATGATATGGATGAATTGGGACGCGAGCCATAATGGAGTTAACTGGAAAAGGTTAGGCAACACATTACATTAATTATAAAAGGAGCAAATAATATGCATTTAGCTAAACAAAAGGGATTTACCTTAATGGGGCTTATTATAGTTTTTGCCATTATTGGAATGATTACTCTCAGTATATTGAAAGTGTTTCCTGTTTACATGGAGAACTTGGCTGTTAAAAAGTCACTTGAAGCAATAGAAACGGATCATGAGATAAAAAGAATGAGCGTTAGTCAAATAAGGAACTTATTTGAAAAGAAATTAGACATGAACCAGGTCACCAGCATTAGAGCGAAAGATGCGAAAATAAATCGCTCAATAAGTGATATCACCGTAAAAGTTGAATACGAAGTGCGTAAAGATTATATAGGCAATATTGATCTTATTTTGTCATTTAGCGATGAATTTGAAGTGGCTCTGTAGCGTTCATTCGATTGATAAAGAGATGGCACATTGAGTTTTGACGTTAATAGGCTACAAAAGAAAATAAAGGCCCATTTTGAAGACCATGCTCTTTTAGAGCAGGCATTAACGCATCGCAGTATTGGAGCAAACAATAATGAACGCTTAGAGTTTTTGGGCGATTCTATTTTAGGTTTTATCATAGCCGATGAAATTTACACGCGTTTCCCAAACGTTGATGAAGGGGTTATGAGTCGTTTAAGGGCTCATCTTGTTAATAGGGATTCGTTGGCTAATATTGCAAAAAAGCTGGATATCAGTGATGAATTAGTGCTTGGTCAAGGAGAAATGAAAAGTGGTGGAAAGCGCCGGGCTTCAATTTTATCAGATGCAGTAGAGGCTATAATCGGCGCGATGTATAAAGATAAAGGACTCCGCCAAACCACATCTTGGGTGCTTAGCATCTTTAAACAACAACTCGACGAGTTAACGATAGAAACGGCTACAAAAGACCCTAAAACTCAGCTGCAAGAATATTTACAAGCCAAAGGGGTAGCCGTTCCTAAATATACGGTGGTATCTACTTCGGGTTTAGATCATGACCAGCAATTTAAAGTGGAATGTGATGTTATCGGCATTAACCCACCAACGTATGCAACAGCAAGTTCTCGAAAAAAAGCAGAACAAAAAGCGGCCTCACAAGTTTTAGAGAAATTACGCTAATGCCCAATCAAGTGTTTAAAAGTGGCTTTGTAGCTCTTATTGGCGCCCCAAATGCGGGTAAATCAACACTGCTAAATAAGCTATTAGGGCAAAAAATTAGTATCACCTCTAGAAGACCGCAAACCACGCGTCATCGCATTTTAGGTATTAAGACGACTGAAGACTCGCAAGTCGTTTACGTTGATACCCCCGGCATGCACCTCGGCGGTAAAAGGGCATTGAATAAATACTTAAATAAAACGGCTGATACGAGTTTGATGGGCGTGGATGTCATTGTTTGGGTCAAAGACGATATGCAGTGGGATAACATTGATATTTCGATTCTTGAAAAATTAAAAAGCGAAGGTGCGCCAGTCGTGTTGGCGATTAATAAAATTGATAAAATCAATGATAAGGAAGCGTTGTTACCGTTTATCCAGACTATTAGTCTTCAGCACGATTTTAAATCAATTATTCCTATTTCCGCTTTAACAGGTAAGCAGCTAGGGGAATTTGAAGAATTACTGATCAACCTTTTGCCCGAAGGAGAGTTGATGTTTCCAGAAGATCAAGTTACGGATAGTTCTGAACGTTTTATGGTGACAGAAATTATTCGTGAAAAGTTGATCAGGCGGTTAGGTCAAGAGATCCCTCATTCCGTGAGCATTAGTATCGACCAATATAAAGTTGAAGAAAAAATAACGCGAATTTACGCAGTTATTTGGGTTGAGCGAGAAGGTCAAAAAAATATAGTTATCGGCGAAAAAGGGGCTGGACTAAAAGAAATTGGGCAGCAAGCACGCTTAGATATAGAAAAAATGCTGGATACAAAAGTTTATCTCAACTTGTGGGTTAAAGTTAAAAAAAATTGGTCTGATAATGAACGCGAACTTATCAGTTTAGGTTACCGAGACGTTGAGTAATTTGCTTTACCGATTTAATCATTCATGTTTAGTTGATAGGTAAGATGAATCGAGTTGAACATCAAATCGGTTTTATCTTAAAGAGCCAATCATTCAAAGAAAACAGCCTTATTCATCAAGTTTTTACACGTGATTTCGGCCTTGTTTCAATTCTTTCAAAAGGTTCAAAAGCAACTGTCTCCAAATACGGCTCATTACTACAGCCCTTTCGATCATTAACCTTATCCTGGGTAGGAAAGAGTGACCTTAAAACACTGACATCAGTAGACGAGCGGGTCATACTTCCATCGCTTAAAGGGCGTTCTCTATATTGTGGTTTTTATATGAATGAGCTTATTTTAAATTTTTTTCACAAACATGATGCTCATCCGAGGTTGTTCGATATGTTTAATATGAGTTTGACAGCGTTATCGAATACAGAAAACATAGAGGCGGTATTAAGACAATTTGAAAAAACGCTATTGAACGAAATGGGCTACGGTTTAGCGTTGGAATATGAGGCCGATAACCAATTACCTATTGAACCAGATCAATACTACTTTTATCAGCCCGGTTATGGGGCTAAGCGTGAAAATAACGCTCAGCACCCCGAGGCAATTCTCGGGAGTACGCTTATTCATTTAAACAACAATACGCTTAAAGATAAAACGGAACTGAAGCAGGCAAAGCGGCTTATGAGGCGTTTAATTGACAGTCAGTTGGATGGTAAAATATTGAAAAGCCGCGACTTATTCAATTAATTTAAGAACGACTCATTATGCAAAAAAAAACGATTCTACTGGGTGTGAATATTGATCATGTCGCTACGTTAAGAAATGCTCGCGGTACTGATTATCCATCTCCGCTGGAGGCCGCTTTTATTGCTGAGCGGGCTGGTGCTGATGGTATTACCATCCATTTGCGTGAAGATCGGCGTCACATAAAAGACAGAGATGTCAGAGATATTGCTTCCAGTATCCATACCCGATTGAACCTTGAGCATGCTGTTACTCAAGAGATGATTGATATAGCATGCGATGTGGCACCAGCATCTTGTTGTTTGGTACCAGAAAAAAGAGAAGAATTGACGACAGAAGGCGGTTTGGATGTGAGCGGTAATTTTGAGCGTATAGAAAAGGCTTGCTTAACGCTTTCTTCAGCCGGTGTTCTTGTTTCACCGTTTATAGACCCCGATAAGCAGCAAATAGAAGCGGTTAAAGCAACAGGCGCTACGATGCTCGAATTGCATACAGGGTGTTATGCCGATGCGCAAAACGAATCAGAGCAGCTAAAGGAGTACGAACGCCTTGTTGAGGCCGCCGCTTATGCTCATGATCTAGGTATTCAGGTTAATGCCGGTCACGGCTTGCATTATCATAACGTAGAGGCCATAGCGAAAATTCCGCAAATAGTTGAACTTAACATCGGGCATTCAATTATTGCCAGAGCCGTTATGAGTGGTTTAGACAGGGCCGTACGCGACATGAAAAACCTGATGCGCGCTGCGCGGTCGTGCTAATGGGTTTTATTGAATGAAGTTGGCTTTAGGGGTTGAGTACGACGGCAGTTGTTATCACGGCTGGCAACGTCAAAAAAACACCCGAGATACCGTGCAAGAAAAAGTTGAAGTCGCACTTTCTTTGTTGGCTTCTCACCCTGTGTCGGTGGTTTGTGCAGGCCGCACGGATGCTGGGGTACACGCGCTTCAACAAGTCATACATTTTGAAACAGATAAAGATAGGGGAATGCACCAGTGGGTTTTTGGTTGCAATGCGAATTTGCCTGATGATATTCGTATTCTTTGGATAAAATCAGTCCCTGATCATTTTCACGCGAGGTATACAGCAGCAGCACGGTATTACCGGTATGAGATTTTAAATCGATGGGTTAAATCCGCCATAGATCGACATCATGTGACCACAATTTTTCAACCCCTGGACGCGTCTTTGATGCAAGAAGGGGCTAATTTTTTAATCGGAAACCACGACTTTACTTCATTTAGGGCACAAGCTTGTCAGGCAAAATCCCCAATTAAACAAATTCATTCGATTGTTATTAAACGTTCTGGTGATAAAATTAGTATTGATATTATTGCGAGCGCTTTTTTACATCATATGGTCAGAAATATTGTCGGTACTTTGCTACCTGTTGGGAAAGGAGAGAAGCCGCCTGTTTATGTCCAAAACGTATTGAGGGCCAAAGACAGAAAACAAGCCGGTGTTACGGCTCTACCAAACGGTTTGTACTTTAAGGGCGTGTACTACCCAAAAGAGTACGGGCTTGAGATGGAGGAGGCCTTTGCCCCTTTTAGTCAAGCAATAGAAAATAAATAACGTTTAATAATTTAATGCCTTTAAGAACGCGCGTAAAAATTTGTGGAATCACCCGTCTTGATGATGCTTTATCGGCTATTGAGCATGGGGCAGATGCATTGGGTTTTGTTTTTTATGAGCCAAGTCCGCGTTATTTGGGTATCGTTGAAGCGCGTAAAATATTTGAAAAAATACCACCATTTATCAATAAGGTAGCGCTTTTTGTTAATCCAAAAAGTGAATATGTGAATAGGGTGTTAGAGAAGCTTTCAGTTGATCTTATTCAATTTCATGGTGATGAAGATGAAGCTTTCTGTCGTTCTTTTAACAAGCCGTATTTAAAAGCGATTAGAATGCGCGAATCGACAGATTTAAGTGATATTTCTAAGCGGTATAACTCGGCTTCTGGTTTGTTGTTAGATGCTTTTGATACGAGTCTCTATGGTGGAACAGGCCACGTGTTTGATTGGACGTTGATTCCAAAAAAATGTCGCCTGCCGATTATTTTAGCCGGTGGTCTTAATCAGCAGAATATTTACACAGCGGTTAAAAATACCCAGCCTTATGCCGTTGATGTCAGTAGTGGTGTCGAGCAAAGTAAAGGCATCAAAGATCACTTATTAATACAACAATTTATGAACGAGGTAAAACGTGCCAACGAGTAAGACTAAACAAGCGAAAGTGACTGATTACAATTTACCCGATGAAAGAGGTCATTTTGGCCCTTATGGTGGTCTTTTTGTAGCCGAAACCTTGATGGAATCGATTGAGGAACTGAAAGAAGCTTATGCTAAATATATTCAAGACCCTAACTTTCTTGCTGAATTAGATGCAGATTTGCACGATTATGTTGGACGCCCGTCGCCTATTTATCATGCCGAGCGTTTAAGTCATGAAACGGGGGGTGCTCAAATCTATTTAAAAAGGGAAGACTTAAATCATACTGGCGCACATAAAATTAATAACACCATCGGGCAAGCTTTATTGGCAAAGCGCATGGGTAAGACGCGGATTATTGCCGAAACAGGAGCCGGCCAACACGGGGTTGCAACGGCTACGGTAGCCGCTCGACTTGGACTTGAATGTGTTGTTTACATGGGAGCAGAAGATATTCAGCGGCAATCGCCGAATGTATACCGAATGAAGTTATTAGGTGCCAAAGTTGTTGCAGTTACTTCAGGCTCACAAACATTAAAAGACGCGTTAAATGAAGCCTTAAGGGATTGGGTTACCAACATTGATAACACCTACTACATCATTGGCACTGTCGCGGGTCCGCATCCATACCCGGCCATGGTGAGAGATTTTCAAACCATTATCGGCCGTGAATCTCGTGAGCAAATGATAAATAAAACAGGCCGTTTACCCGATGCCATCGTTGCGTGTGTAGGGGGTGGTTCTAACGCCATTGGTCTTTTTTATCCATTTATTGAAGATGAAAGTGTTTCTATCTATGGGGTCGAAGCGGCTGGTTTAGGTATAGAAACAGGTCACCATTCAGCACCGTTATGTGCTGGTAAACCGGGAGTACTTCACGGCAACAGAACCTATTTAATGGCGGATGTTAATGGTGAAATAATAGAAACGAATTCCGTTTCTGCTGGGCTTGATTATCCAGGCGTTGGGCCAGAACATTCCTGGTTGAAAGATATTGGCCGTGCCGAATATGTCAGTATTAAAGATGATGAGGCATTGGAGGCCTTCCATCGGTTGACCCGCGTTGAAGGCATTATTCCAGCTTTAGAATCAAGTCATGCGGTTGCTTATGCAGTTAAACTTGCTAAAACAATGAGTCCAGATCAGTCTGTATTAGTTAATTTGTCGGGTCGTGGCGATAAAGACATTTTTACGATTGCAAAATTAGAGGGGATTGAACTGTGAGCCGTTTAGATGAGTGTTTTAAATCACTGCAATTATCACATCAAAAAGCATTGATTCCTTTTATCACGGCGGGTGATCCAAATGCTGACTTTACCTTATCGTGTATGCATCAAATGGTAGATGCGGGCGCGAGTATGATTGAATTGGGTGTTCCTTTTTCTGACCCGATGGCGGATGGTGAGGTTATTCAACAAGCAAGCGAAAGAGCCTTAGCTAACGGAATGTCTCTAAAAGGCGTCATAGACATCGTTAAAAGCTTTAGAAAAACGAATCAAAAAACACCGGTGATACTGATGGGGTATCTCAACCCTATTGAATTTATGGGCTATGAAGTGTTTTCTAAAGCAGCATCCGAGGCGGGTGTGGATGGCGTGTTAACAGTCGATATTCCACCGGAGGAAAGTGCTGATTTGATTGAGGCTTACGCGCGATACGATATAGCGCCTATTTTCTTGCTGTCGCCGACCAGTAACGAAAGCCGCATTAAAAAAGTATCGGCAGTGGCCAAGGGATATATTTATTATGTGTCTTTAAAAGGCGTTACCGGGGCAGGGCATCTAGAACTTGAGCATGTTGAGCAAAAAATTCGGCAAATTAAACAGTTGACTTCTTTACCTATTGCCGTCGGTTTTGGTGTTAAAAATGCGGACATTGCGGCTAAAATTGCTAAAATAGGCGATGGCGTTGTTGTAGGAAGTGCGTTAATAAACTGCATTACTGACTACGTTGGCGATGAAAGGCAAGGACAACAGGCTATATCCGATTTGTTAAATGATATGCGTAATGCAATGGACTCGGCAATACAGTAATTTAAACATTAGGTGATTTATGAGTTGGTTTGAAAAATTAATACCTTCGGGCATAAAATTAAGTGGTAAAACTAAAGGCTCAGTCCCTGAAGGTTTATGGTGCAAGTGTGATGGCTGCCAAAGTGTCCTTTATAAGACAGATCTAGAAAGCAATTTCCATGTTTGCCCAAAATGCAATCATCATCAACGATTAAGTGGTCGAGCGCGGCTTGAACTTTTTCTAGATGAAGAAGGTAGAGAAGAAATAGGTGCTAACGTTAGAGCGCAAGATCCTTTAAAGTTTAAAGACAGTAAAAAATATAAAGATCGTCATTCCGCTGCTGTTAAAGCCACTGGTGAAACAGATGCTTTAATTGTCATGCAAGGTAAAGTTCTCGGTAAAGATTTGGTCGCAGCCGCTTTTGATTTTTCTTTCATGGGGGGCTCAATGGGATCAGTCGTTGGTGAACGTTTTGTTCGTGCTGTGAATCGTTCAATCGAAAAAAATATACCGCTCATTTGTTTTTCCTCAAGTGGTGGCGCTAGGATGCAGGAGTCGTTGTTTTCTTTATTTCAAATGGCTAAAACGAGTGCGGCGCTTGCACAATTAGCTGAGAAAAAAATTCCATTTATATCGGTTTTAACTGACCCAACAATGGGTGGTGTGTCCGCCAGTTTAGCCATGTTGGGTGATATTCATATCGCCGAGCCTGATGCACTGGTCGGCTTTGCTGGACAACGAGTTATTGAACAAACGGTGAGCGAAAAATTGCCGGAAGGTTTTCAGCGAAGTGAATTCTTACTTGAACACGGTGCAATAGACATGATTGTTGATCGGAGAGAAATGCGTGAGAAAGTGTCTGAGATTTTTTCTTTATTGCATGCGGGCGCTCAAGCTATAAAGAGCATTGATGTTCCTGTTGCGGACGTTGTCACTGACCATAGTGAAGCGTAGCTATTAATCAACAATCTCGTTTAACTGCTGAGTCCTCTCTTGGTGACTGGTTAAGTTGGCAAGAACATGGTCATGTTAAAGACGTAGATTTAGGTCTTGAGCGTGTTTCGGCTGCTTATCAAAGATTAAAAAATAAAACATCAAAAACAATCTTTACCATAACGGTTGCAGGAACAAATGGTAAGGGGTCTTGTGTGGCGTTGCTTGAGGCTATCCTCGTTCATGCCGGGTATCGAGTTGGCGTGTACAGCACCCCACATTTACTTCGTTACAATGAACGCATCAGATTGAACGGAAATCCCGTCTCAGATGGCGTGTTAACGTCTTCTTTTTCTAAAATAGATGACGCTCGCGGTGATATTAGTTTAAGTTATTTTGAATTTGGAACGCTGGCGGCTCTGGATATCTTTGACGATGAAAGCGTTGAGGTGCAAATTCTTGAGGTGGGTTTGGGAGGGCGGCTTGATGCGGTTAATATTGTTGATGCCGATGCGACGATTATTAGCAGCATCTCAATCGATCACATTGATTGGTTAGGTGACGACCGAGAAAAAATCGCCCTTGAAAAAGCGGGTGTTTTTAGACCAAAACAACCGGCTTGTTGCGGTGACAAAACAGTCCCAAGAAGTTTGATTGATTATGCAAAAAAATTAGATACCGCATTAAGTTTAGCCGGTCGAGACTTTGATTTTAAGCGTAAGGGTCAAGGTTGGTGTTTAACAGCCGATCACGCATTGGCTGGCTTCTACCCATTGCCGTCTCTGCAGGGGCAGCACCAAATCCAAAACGCTGCGGCTTGCATTCATCTATTGGCGAAAATACAAGAAAAAATTCCCGTCAGCAAGAAAAATATTGAGTATGGCCTGCAACATATTGCATTAATGGGTCGTTTGCAGCAAATCAGGAGTTCGCCAGATGTTTTTTTAGATGTTGCTCATAACGCCGAATCGGCCATTGCGTTAGCGCGTTTTATAAGAAAACAACACGGTACAGGTACAGTGCATGCTGTTTTTTCTGTGTTTGCAGATAAACAATTCGATCAAGTTGTTGAGCCCTTCATTGGATTGATTGATCAATGGCATATTGCCCCAATAGAAAACGCGCGTTCCATATCAGTGACAGATTTAGATCAATTTTTATCCGGTAAATTAAGGCAAAATTGCTCAAGGTATCAAACAATAAGTCAAGCATTTACGGGGGCTGAAAATCGATTAAATGAAGACGATTTAGTTATATGTTTCGGCTCTTTTTATGTGGTAGAAGCTTGTTTAGAAGCGTTATAATGCCAAGAAGCTTTTATTAACTTCGCTCGCTTGATGCTTATGGAACAACCTTTAAAACAACGTTTGATTGGCGCGACTATTCTCATTTCATTGGCCGTTATTTTTATACCAATGCTGGTAGGCCATGACCCAACAGAATCAGAAGTCATCTCAATAGATATTCCCGAGGCACCGAAAGATTTAGACGTCCCATTATTGGCGTTGCCTGATCATGAACCTGAGCAATTAGCAGAAGTATCCATTTCTAAAGAATCGGGCGTAAGAATAATTAAGGGCGAAAAACCCAGTATTCCACCAGCACCAAAAATTGAAACTGTCGAAGGTATTTCGGCTTGGGTTGTTCAAGTGGGAAGTTTCTCGGATAAAAAAAATGCTGAGGATTTAACGACTAAATTAAAGACGGCAGGCTTTACCGCTTTTGTTGAAGAATCTACTGGAAAAAATGGTGATGTGTATAGAGTTAGAGTCGGCCCGGAATTGAGTAGAGAGAAAGCAGAGGCGGTCAATAAAAAGCTGAAAGAAGAACAAAAGCTCTTAAATACAATAGTTGTGCAATATCCATAGGGTGTAGAAGATGTCTGCTAGTATTTTGAACCAATTAATTTGGGTTGATTATGTCATTATTGGTATTATTCTCATCTCTGCGTTTATAGGTCTGTTTAGGGGTCTTGTTAAAGAAGCCTTTTCGTTAGGGACATGGGTTATCTCGATTATTATTGGTATCCGATTTAGCCAACCGTTTTCAGTCTATTTGGTTGACTATATAGAGATGCCATCGGTTCGAATCGCTGCTGCGTTTATTATTTTATTGCTGTTGACCTTAATGTTAGGGGCAATGCTGTCTTTTTTACTCAGTCAACTGGTTGATAAAACGGGGCTAACGGGGATGGACAGATTTGCAGGTTTTCTTTTTGGTATTGCGCGAGGCATGGTCGTTATGGCGGTTTTAGTCTTGTTAGCGGGACTCACGCCTTTGCCACAGGATCCTTGGTGGGTTGAATCATCTTTGATTGGACCTTTTCAAGAGTTGTCGGTCTGGTTAAGAGAGCAGATACCAGAAGGTGTTACTGGGTATTTTTCATATTAAGTTTTAGTAGAGGACCGAATTAAGTATGTGCGGAATTGCTGGCATTGTAGCTCACCAAAACGTTAATCAAGAGTTGTACGAAGCATTAACTGTTTTACAACACCGTGGCCAAGATGCTGCGGGTATTGTGACTTGTGAAGGGAGTCAACTTCATTTAAGAAAAGCCAATGGGTTGGTCAGGGATGTATTTAGAACCAGTCATATGCTGGAGCTTACCGGCAATATGGGGATTGCTCACGTGCGCTATCCTACGGCAGGGTGTTCAAGCTCCGCTGAAGCACAGCCTTTTTATGTTAATTCACCGTTTGGGATTACCTTGGCACACAATGGTAATTTAACCAACGCGGCGAGGCTTAAAAAAGAATTATTTATTGAAGATCAACGCCATATCAACACAAACTCGGACTCTGAAATCTTGCTGAATGTTTTTGCTCATGAGTTACAGCGTTTAGGCAAGTTAAAGTTGAATGAAAATGATGTGTTTGAAGCCGTTAAAGGTGTCCATAAACGCTGTGAAGGTGCTTATGCTGTGGTGGCAATGATAACGGGTTTTGGTGTTGTTGGGTTTCGTGACCCCAATGGTATACGCCCCATTTGTTTTGGTATACGTGAAACCGATGAAGGAAGTGACTACATGATTGCTTCTGAATCTGTAGCCATGGATGCGCAAAATTTTAAACTTATTCGGGATATTGCCCCGGGTGAAGCGATTTTTATAAAAAAAGGTGGCGTTATACATACTCAGCAGTGTGCAGAAAACCCAAAACTGACGCCGTGTATTTTTGAATATGTATACTTAGCCCGCCCTGATTCGATTATTGATAATGTGTCTGTTTACAAATCACGTTTACGTATGGGCGAAAAGTTGGCAGATAAAATTTTACGGATTAAACCTGATCATGACATTGATGTGGTGATTCCTATTCCAGATACGAGTCGAACGTCGGCATTGCAGCTGGCTAACCGATTGGAGGTGAAGTACAGGGAAGGATTTATTAAAAACAGATATATTGGTCGTACATTTATCATGCCTGGCCAGCAAGAACGTAAAAATTCTGTCCGTCGTAAGCTAAACGCCATTGATCTTGAATTTAAAGATAAAAATGTTCTATTAGTTGATGATTCAATTGTGCGAGGCACAACCTCAGGGCAAATTATCAAGTTAGCAAGAGAAGCAGGTGCTAAAAAAGTTTATTTTGCTTCTGCTGCGCCTGCAGTACGTTATCCCAATGTTTATGGGATTGATATGCCTGCTGTAGAAGAACTGGTCGCGCATGATCGTACATCTGATGAAGTACAGCAAGCTATCGGCGCAGACTGGCTGATTTATCAAGATTTAGAGGATTTATTTGAATCTGTTAGAAAACGTAACCCTGAAATTACTGACTTTGATGCGGCTTGCTTTACCCAAAATTATGTCACTGGAACGGTGAGTGATGAGTATTTAAAAGAACAGGGACTGACTCGTTCAGACGGTCATAAAGCTATAAATGAATTTGATTCATCGGTGATTGAATTACATAACACACATTAAACTAAAGGCTTATTGATGTTTGATAACGATTGGCAAAATTATTCTGTAGAAACCCAAGGTGTGAGAGCGGGCCAACATAGAACGCCAGAAAATGAACACAGCGATGCAATTTTCCCAACTTCAAGTTATGTTTTTTCGAGCGCTCAAGAAGCCTATGAACGATTTTCCGGTAAAACAGCGGGAAACATCTATTCACGATTTACCAACCCAACCGTTAGCGCTTTTGAAAAGCGCTTAGCTGTGATGGAAGGAGCGGAGCGTGCGATGGCCACCTCATCAGGAATGGCGGCCATTAACGTCATCTGCCTCGGTTTATTAAAAGCAGGTGATCATGTCATTTGTTCACGCAGTGTCTTTGGTAATACGGCCTTGATGTTCAAAAATATCATGCAAAAATTTGCCATTGAAACAAGTTTTGTCGATTTGGATGATCTGAATGCTTGGCGTTCAGCAGTAAAGGCAAACACCCGGTTTTTCTTTTTGGAAACACCTTCAAATCCGCTGGGAACCGTTGCAGATATTAAACTACTGGCTGATCTAGCCCATGAAAATGAAGCGTTGTTGATTGTGGATAATGTTTATTGCACGCCCGCATTACAAAAACCGCTGAGCTTAGGGGCCGATTTAGTTGTGCACTCAGCCACTAAATATATTGATGGGCAAGGGCGTTGTGTTGGCGGAGCAGTCGTTGGTGATCATGCATTGATAGAAGAAAAAATTTATCCCATTTTACGGACAGCCGGGCACACTATGAGCCCCTTTAACGCCTGGGTTTTTCATAAAGGATTAGAAACCTTATCGTTGCGTATGGAAAAACATTGTTCAAATGCTTTAGCCATTGCACACTGGCTTGAACAACAACCAGCTGTAGAGAAAGTATATTATACAGGGCTTAAAAGTCATCCACAGCATGAGTTAGCCAGACAACAACAAACCGGGTTTGGTGGCATTGTGAGTTTTGAAGTTAAAGGCGGTAAAGAAAATGCCTGGAAAGTCATCGATGAGACGAAAATGATTTCAATAACAGCGAATCTAGGTGATGTTAAAAGTATGATTACGCACCCTTCAACCACGACACATGGCCGTTTAACAGAAGAAGAACGCGCTAAAGCGGGAATCACCGATTCTTTGGTGAGATTAGGGGTTGGTTTAGAAAACATTGAAGATATAAAGACAGATTTAAACAGGGGGTTGGCTTCGCTTTGAGAAGAAAGCGAGGTTAAGGCTCTAAAGCGTGTCAATGCGCTTTAGTCAGTTAATAATTTTATTTTAAGGCGTTAATTCTATGGGTAGAGCTTACCAAAATCGTAAAGTTTCAATGGCGAAAACCTCGGACATGAAAGCCAAGGTCTATAGTCGTTATGGTCGTGAAATTTATGTGATTGCTAAATCGGGCGGTACAGACCCAAATGGAAACTTAGCACTTCGTAGTTTGATAGATCGCGCAAAAAAAGATCAGGTTCCCGCGCATGTCATTGAAAAAGCGATTGATAAAGCTAGCGGTGGCGGAGGTGAAGACTTTGCGCCTGCTCGTTATGAAGGGTACGGGCCGGGTGGCAGCATGGCAATTATTGAATGCTTAACAGATAACCCAAATCGTACCTTTGGTGACGTGCGCCAGGCATTTACCAAAACGGACTGTAAGATTGGTACACAAGGTAGCGTGAGTCACCTGTTTGAACATTCGTCTATTCTGGTTTTTAAATATGATGATGAAGACAGCGTATTTGAAGCCTTGATGGATGCCGATGTTGATGTGATGGATATAGAAAATGAAGAGGGGACGTTATCTGTATTTGCCCCGCACACGGATTACTTTAAGGCAAAAAAAGCAATTATTGACTGTTGCGGTGAGGTTGATTTTGCAGTGGATGAGATTCAATTTATCCCAAATACTTACATCACGTTAAAGGGCGACGATGTGGCTTTATTTGAAAAGTTTCTCGCGATGCTGGATGACTTGGATGATGTGCAGCGCGTCTATCACAATGTTGAGTTAAGCTAACGCTAATTTAATATAAGGCTCGTCCTTAGCTTTAATGTTCAATAAGGCGAATCTTTTGTTCAACTTCATTAGTAACACTTCCAATGGGGGAGTAGCTAATCTCCACAAAATGACTGGTTGTCTGGTTTATGGTCAGCAGTGTTGTGCAGCGCGTGCCGTATCGTTCACCTTGTATAAAAATCGGTGATAAAAAACGTTCAAATTCCAAACTGATGCCGGTATTGGGTAATGCCTCATCTTGTGGTTTGGTTTGTGATTGCATGAGTGAAATTAGTTCTTGGTGATTTATTTTATTTTTTGCTAAGGCTTGCTTAAAAGCAGGTAAGGCCGATATTAATTTTGGCCAAGGGCTATCAAGCGTCGCATTACTGAGTCCATGAAACCCCGCCGAGACTTTAGTGGTTTGATGTGAATCATTGGAATAATGCCATAATCCCGTATGATCCATCAGTAGCAAATTGAATAGACCATAGTGATGACTTCGATGTTTTAATTGGCTGATAAATTCAACGGCACTCAGCGGTTGGGAAAGAAAATCCCTAACGAGGTGGCCTCGCGAGAGTTTTGAAGAGTTTTCAAAGGGCGGTTTTCGAATATTCGTTAGCCCTGCCAAACGACCTGATGTGTCGGTGCTCAACCAACTACCGCCAGCAACCTGATCAATTCCTCCAAAAATAGAGGGGTGGTGCGGCCAAAACCCTGCAGGGCGAGAATCTCGCCGGTGATACTCGTCACGGTTAGAGAGTAGTATTAATTTGTCTTCCTGATCGGGTTGATACTTAAATAATATAAGACACATAATGAGCAACAGGTGTTATTTTAAAGTCCGTATTAAATGAATACACCCAAGGGCTAATCCTGTCAATTTTAACGACTAAATGCTAAAATGTTTATCTCGTTTTGTAAGCCCTGCTTGCTAAAAGCCCAATTTTTAAACGTAGGAGTTATCTGTGTTAGAAGAATACCGTAAACATGTAGAAGAACGTGCGGCAATAGGTATTGTCCCTAAGCCATTAAATGCTGACCAAGTGGCTGGCCTTGTTGAATTATTAAAAACCCCGCCGGCTGGTGAAGAAACGGTTTTACTTGATTTAATCACGCATCGTGTGCCTGCTGGTGTAGATGAAGCCGCCTACGTAAAAGCGAGTTTTTTAGCGGCGATCACAAAAGGCGAAGCATCCTCTCCATTAATTGATGCTGTTAAGGCAACCGAATTATTGGGAACGATGCTGGGTGGTTACAATATCATGCCGTTGGTAGAGCTTCTTGATAGTGCTGAACTAGCAGACATAGCCGCAGATCAACTGTCTCATATTTTACTTGTTTTTGATGCCTTTCATGATGTTCAAGAAAAGGCAGAAGCAGGCAATGCAGCAGCTAAACGGGTTATTCAATCATGGGCTGATGCTGAGTGGTTTACCAGCAAAGCGCCTTTAGCTGAAAAATTGACGGTTAAGGTTTTTGAAGTAACCGGTGAAACCAATACAGATGACTTATCACCTGCGCCAGACGCTTGGTCTAGACCTGATATTCCGCTTCATGCGTTAGCAATGCTTAAAATGCCGCGAGATGGTATTACGCCAGATGTTCCCGGTGAAAAAGGCCCCATAACTCTCATTGAGGAGATGGAAAAAGACGGTATTCCATTGGCCTATGTTGGTGATGTTGTTGGTACAGGATCTTCAAGAAAATCAGCAACCAACTCTGTTTTATGGTTTATGGGCGATGATATCCCCTATGTACCAAACAAACGTGGTGGAGGTGTTTGTATCGGCGGAAAAATCGCCCCTATTTTCTTTAATACAATGGAAGACTCTGGTGCTCTACCAATAGAAATGGATGTCTCTAACTTCAATATGAATGATGTTATTGACATTTATCCTTACGAGGGCAAGGTCACTAAAAGCGGCACAGATGAGGTTTTAGGTGAATTTACATTAAAATCCAATGTGTTATTGGATGAAGTGCAAGCAGGCGGTCGTATTCCTTTAATTATTGGCCGCGGATTAACCTTGCGGGCGCGTAAATCGCTGGGCTTAGGCGCATCTGATTTATTCCGTACACCAGAATCACATGAAGACAGTGGAAAAGGGTATACGCTGGCTCAAAAAATGGTCGGCAAAGCATGTGGTGTAGATGGCATTAGAGCGGGTGTGTATTGTGAACCACACATGACAACCGTGGGCTCACAGGATACAACGGGGCCAATGACACGTGATGAATTGAAAGATTTGGCCTGTCTTGGGTTTTCTGCTGATTTGGTGATGCAATCATTCTGTCATACAGCGGCTTATCCTAAACCTGTTGATGTCAATACACACCATACGCTACCGGACTTCATCATGAACCGTGGCGGTGTTTCTTTACGCCCTGGGGATGGGATTATTCATTCATGGCTAAACCGGATGTTGTTACCTGATACGGTCGGGACGGGCGGCGATTCACACACACGTTTTCCATTAGGTATTTCATTTCCTGCTGGCTCCGGCTTAGTGGCTTTTGCTGCTGCAACAGGCGTGATGCCCCTTGATATGCCAGAATCAATTTTGGTTCGTTTTACGGGCGAAATGCAACCCGGTATTACTTTACGGGATATGGTTAACGCCATTCCACTGGCTGCTATTGAAAAAGGTTTATTGACGGTGGCTAAAGAGGGTAAAGTCAATGCTTTTTCAGGCAGAATTCTTGAAATTGAAGGGTTGCCTGACTTAAAAGTAGAACAAGCGTTTGAGCTATCGGATGCTTCTGCTGAGCGATCAGCCGCTGGTTGTACCATTAAGCTGAATAAAGAGCCCATTATTGAATACCTGAATTCAAACATTACGATGTTGAAATGGATGATTGCTGAAGGTTACGGTGATGTTAGAACGATTGAGCGTCGTATTACCGCGATGGAAGCCTGGTTAGACAATCCAGAATTAATGGAAGCGGATGCTGACGCGGAATACGCAGAAATTATTGAAATTAACATGAGTGATATCCATGAGCCGATTCTTGCGTGCCCGAATGACCCCGACGATGTGAAAACTTTATCTGATGTAGCGGGTACCCATGTCGATGAGGTCTTTATTGGTTCATGCATGACAAACATAGGCCATTTCCGTGCTGCAGGTAATTTGCTCAAAGAATTCGGCGGTGTTATTCCAACGCGCTTGTGGATTGCGCCACCAACAAAAATGGATGCGGCTCAATTAACAGAAGAAGGGTATTACTTTACATATGGCTCAGCAGGTGCACGTACTGAAATGCCAGGTTGTTCATTGTGCATGGGTAATCAGGCGCGTATTGCTGAAAACTCAACGGCTATTTCCACCTCAACACGTAATTTCCCAAATCGTTTAGGAACGGGCGCTAATGTCTTTTTAGCTTCTGCTGAACTGGCTGCGATTGGCGCGATTTTAGGTAAAATTCCAAGCAAAGAAGAATACATGGAATATGCACAAAAAATAGATACAATGGCTGCCGAAACTTACCGATATCTAAACTTTGATCAAATTGATACCTATCAAAATATTGCTGATAAGGTAGAAATTGCAGTTAATAATTAAAAATTGGTTATTTGAAAAACTAAAAAAGACGCTGAAAACAGCGTCTTTTTTATTGTTTGTTAACGCCTGATTTTAGGACTAACAATGGTTTTTTTATTAGTCTGACAAAATAAATTAAGATGATATTTTAACTAATTGATTAATCTAATATTTCCGTTAATATTAACCTGAATTTTTGAGCTGTTTTGTTGCAAGTTTGCAGGCACAGATTCGACCATGGCCGAATCTGCCATCCCCCGGGACTTTGCGTAATATACGGGGCTGTGCTGATTATTCTGATTGATGTTAATTTGATGGATAACGTATTTATTTTTATCAAACTCTTTGGTAATTAGCGCAGCCTTTGTTTTAAAGTTTTGGATAGCTTGTTTAACAAGGCTTTTATTAACAGCATCTATTTTTTCTGTAGAGACTTGATAGCGAATGGATTTGATTAACAGTTTTTCCTGTAATAGGCCTATCAGTTTGCCTAATGAAGCACTGTTCTTGCTTTCTAAAGTGATACTTTGCATACCGCGCCATGCTTTGAAAATCCGTTTATTGAAGATTTGGTGCGAAGTATATTGCCCACCTTTGGTGGTGACATCGGGGTGTTTTTTTGCGATAGCGATCGCCCAAGCCATTTTTTTATTAATCGTTTGGGCGAGTACAGCAGGGTCGTAATTTTCTGCTTCAACGGCGACAGTGGCAATCATCGTATCTGTTTTAACTTCTTGGCTGGCGGTTGCTTGTAAATTAACAAGTCCTTCAATTTGGACTTCGTGAGCGCTAGCAGGGCTTAACAATACACTTAAGCTTATCAATAGAATCCATTTGTTCATATTTTCACCGTGCCTTATTAATATTGAATCTACTATACGGGATAAAAATGAACAGTAAATTAATGGTTATCTAGTCGATTTAAACCATTCAACGCAGCAACGCGGTAGGCTTCTGCCATTGTTGGGTAATTAAATGTTGTGTTTGTAAAATAGAGCAGACTATTCGCTTCGCCTTCTTGTGACATAATGGCTTGGCCAATGTGGATAATTTCTGCCGCTTGATCACCAAAACAATGGACACCTAAAATTTGCAGTGTTTCTGAATGAAAAATAATTTTTAGCAAACCCTGCGTTTCACCAGAGATTTGTGCTCTGGCGAGGGAATCAAATCTGGAGTAACCCGTTTCGTACGGCACTTTTTGTTCAGTAAGTTCTTTTTCTGTATAGCCGACAGAGCTGATTTCAGGGTTGGTATAAATCCCCGTTGGTATATCTTTAACTAACTTAACATCACAAGATCCATCAACAATGTGTGTTGCTGCAAATCGCCCTTGGTCATAAGCAGCGCTTGCGAGGCTCGGATAGCCAATAAAATCACCCACCGCATAGATGTGTTCTTTACCGTCTACCTGGTAATTATCATTAACATTTATTTGACCTCTGGAATTGGGTGTGATTCCAACGTTTTCAAGTGCTAAGTCATGAAAATTACCGGTTCTACCATTAGCCCAAAGAAAAATATCGGTTTTAATTTTTTTGCCAGACATTAATTGTGTGACGACGCTTTTATCTTCAGGAATGATGGATTCGTACTCTTCACTAGAGCGAATGACAACACCCTGATTTCGCATATCATGACTTAAGGCATGTGTAATCTCTTCATCTAAAAAAGCAAGTAAAGTCGCTTGGGTATTAATGAGGTTAACTTTTACACCCAACCCCTGAAAAATAGAGGCATATTCAGAACCGATAACACCGGCACCATAAATAGTAATTGAACGGGGTGTGAAGCCTAAATCTAAGATGGTATCGCTATCAAAAATATTATGATGGGTGAAATCAACATCGTCAGGTCGGTAAGGATGTGACCCGGGTGCCAGAACAAAAACATTGGCAGTTATGGTTTTTGTAGTTTCTTTTTTAAGCGATTTAATTTGCATGGTATGTTCATCTACAAAACTCGCGGTTCCGTAGATTAAGTCGAGATTGTTACGCTCATAAAAACTACCTCTCATGTTGACTTGTTTTTTTATAACATCAGCGGCAGAACTTAAAAGCTGCGGGAAGGTTAAGTGAAGCGGCCCGCCACAGGCTTCTTTGAACCAACGGTTTCGGTTAAATTGAATAACCCGTTGGACTGCTTGACGAAGGGCCTTGGAGGGTATGGTTCCCCAATGCGTACAACCGCCACCGACCTGTTCATGCTTTTCAATAATGGCTACTCTTTTACCTTCTTTACATGCTTTCATTGCGGCGCCTTCACCACCAGGGCCCGTACCGACAACGATGACATCGTAGTCAAATTTACTCATAAGTTGTGCTCATTTTTTATTTACAAACAATGCAACAAGTATACAACAGATACGATAAAATCTGTTTTTAGCTAAAGGTACTCGTGCATGTCTGAAATTTTTGAAATCATTGAAAAAGCACTGTTTACGTCATCAATAGATGAAACGACAGAATTGACACATAAAGCCTTTAAGTTATCACACGATAAAACTGCTTTTTTAGGCTCATCAAACAGGGTTATACAGCCAATTGATCGGGTGTGTTTTCCCGAAAAACCGCGTTGTGTACCGCCAAGAGATTTACCTAGAAGGCGTCTAGGCACTGATGCTGGAAAGCGGTCTTTTATCCATGCCATTGCACATATTGAATTCAATGCTATTAAGTTAGCGTTAGACATTGCTTATCGATTTAAAAACATGCCCGAGCCGTTTTATACTGATTGGCTCTATGTTGCGAACGATGAATGTAAACACTTTAATATGCTGTGTAAGCATTTGGCGCATTACGATTGTCGTTATGGTGATATCCCGTCCCACGATGGCTTGTGGAGTATGGCTGTTAAAACGGAGAATAATTTAGTGGCTCGCTTATCTATGGTTCCTCGTTATCTTGAAGCGCGAGGCCTTGATGTAACTCCTGCCATGTTAGATAAACTGAATGCGCAAAAAGATACCGCTACGGCAGAAATATTAGAAGTGATATTGGAAGATGAAGTAACGCATGTTGAGTATGGGACTAAATGGCTTGATTTCGTTTGCCAGCGTGATGGCATAAACCGAGAAGAGGTATTCTTTGAACATGTTGAGCATTTTTTAAAAGGGCAGATACTGGGGCCTTTTAATAAACCGCTAAGGCGTAGAGCAGGTTTTACTGATAGTGAATTAGCTGAGTTAGACCGTTTAGATAAACGAAGATGAGGGAAGAATTGACGGTAACAACTTGCGTCTAGAGCTAATCAAGCTAATTCAATTATCTGATACCCGCTTTCACTCCAATCAAGAACACTGCCACAGGTATCCCATTCGGCAAGTACAAAACGTTCAACATCCTGGCCATTCACGGTATGAGTATGTATGTTAGGCCGGTGAGTATGCCCATGAATCAAGCGCTGAGCATGATGTTTTTTTAAAGTGTCAATAACGGTCAGTTCATTGACATCCATAATCTCGCTGGATTTGTTATTTTTATTTAAATGACTTTCTTGCCGGTAATGTTGAGCGAGTGCTAAACGTTCTGTCAATGGCTTGGAGAGCGTGTTTTCTTGCCAAGCAGGGTTATGAGTCAATTGCCTGAATTGTTGGTATTCAAGATCATCTGTACACAGTAAATCACCGTGCATTAACAATGTTTTAACACCAAATACATCAATGACACATTCATCCTCTAAGCTGATAACTTGAGTGTCGTTGAAGAAGTGTTGGCCGATTAAAAAATCTCTGTTGCCGGCCAAGAAGTAGACTTTAAGGCCCTTGCCAATAGATTTAGACAGCTGTTGTTTGACTTGTGTATTAGGCGGTGTCGGGTCATCATCACCGACCCAAACATCAAAAAGGTCACCAAGAATATAAAGATCAGAAACATTTGCCTTTAACGAATCAAGATAAGCCAAAAAGCGTTGTGTGTTTTCTGGCCTATCTTGCGTTAAATGTAAATCCGAAATGAAATGGACGTGCGATGACACGGGTTATTTGATCACTTCCGCTTTTTCTATAATAACCTCTTCTTTTGGTACATCGGTGGGAAACATGCCGCCAGAGCCAGTTGGAATAGCAGCCATTTTATCAACCACATCCATGCCTTCAGTCACTTTACCAAAAACAGCATAACCCCAGCCTTGAGAAGTTTTTGAAGAATGGTTTAAAAAATCATTATCAACTAGGTTGATAAAAAATTGACCCGTTGCAGAATGTGGATCACTTGTTCTTGCCATAGCAATCGTGCCACGATCATTTTTAAGGCCATTGTCGGCTTCATTTTCTATTGGAGGATGCGTGTCTTTTTGTTTGAAGTCAGTTGTGAAACCGCCGCCTTGCGCCATGAAATTTGAGATGATGCGGTGGAAGATAACGCCTTCATAAAAGCCTTCTTCCACATACGTTACAAAGTTTTTGACGGTGTTTGGTGCTTTTTCAGCATCGAGTTCTAAAGTGATCTCACCTTGGTTTGTTGTTAATTTGATGGTTGTTGTGCTCATATTGTTTTTATCCGCTGCGTGGGTTGCTGTTGAAAATAGAAGGGCGCAAGCTATTGTCACCTTCGTAAATTGAATTAACTTATTGAACATCGGTAAAACCTCCTGCGATAAATTAAGTCGCACATCTTATCTTTTTATTTTATTTTTATAAAGTGGATGTGTTTTCTTTCGTATTAGCAGATTTTCGTCAATAAAATGGATACATGGCAAGTTTAGCCATTTTTATCGCAAGCTGAGTATGATGAGACTGATTTTATCGGTTATTATTCGCCCTTAATTAATTTTGGCTGTCCTTATGAGCGTACTAAAAATACACAATACTTTAACAAGACAAAAAGAAGTGTTTGTTCCAATAAACGAAGGTCATGTGAATCTTTATGTTTGTGGCATGACTGTATATGATTTTTGTCACATTGGTCATGCTCGAGTCATGGTGGTGTTTGACATGGTTTCACGTTATTTAAGATACTTGGGATATCAGGTTAAGTATGTACGTAATATTACTGATATTGATGATAAAATTATCGCCAGGTCTATTGAAAATAATGAAAATTATAGCCAATTAACGAAGCGTTTTATTGATGAAATGCACAAGGATGAAGCGGCCTTAAATGTACGTCATCCTGATCTTGAGCCTCTTGCGACTGACTCGATTGACGATATGATCGCGATGATTAAAACGTTGATAAAAAAAGAGCACGCCTATATTGGGGCAAATGGTGATGTTTATTATGCAGTCGACTCTTTTAAAAACTATGGCCAATTGTCTAAGCGTCAATTAGATGATATGAATGCGGGTGAACGTATTGATGTCGATGAAAATAAATTAAACCCTTTTGATTTTGTTTTGTGGAAATCGGCTAAGGAAGGTGAGCCATCATGGGAATCCCCCTGGGGAGATGGGCGACCTGGTTGGCATATAGAATGCTCTGCAATGGCTACCTGTTGTTTAGGTAATCACTTTGATATTCATGGTGGTGGTATGGATTTACAATTCCCTCATCATGAGAATGAAATTGCTCAATCGGAAGCGGCAACCGGCGAAAAATACGTTAACACTTGGATGCATAACGGTTTTGTCAGGATTGATGATGAGAAAATGTCAAAATCTTTAGGTAATTTCTTTACCGTTCGCGATGTGCTCAAGCAATATCGTGGAGAGGAGATTCGTTTTTTTGTGCTATCAAGCCATTACCGCAGTGCACTGAATTATTCTGATGATCAATTAAAAGAATCGCGAGCAGCTATCGAGCGTTTATATACAGCTTTACGGCATGTGGATGCGGTAGAGAACAGCATTAAATCACCGTATATAGAACGTTTTGAAAAGGCGATGAATGATGATTTTAATACAGCGAAAGCCATTTCAGTTATGTTTGAGTGCGCCAATGAATTAAATAAACTGAAAATGACGGCTCCTGATGAGGCCTCTAAATTGGCGAGTGATCTGTTAAAAATGGGTGAGCCACTGGGGTTGATTGGTCAAGATCCAGAGGAATTTTTGCATTCTGATATGGGGGCAAAAAGTACCATCAAATCAGACGCAATAGAAAAAGCGATAGCAAGACGTCTGCAAGCGAAATTAGATAAAAATTGGGCACTAGCGGATCAAATCCGTGATGAACTCAAAGATCAGGGGGTTATTCTTGAAGACGCCGGCAAAGAGACTACATGGCGCAGAGCGTCAGCTTAACTGCTTTGTAACTCTGCTGCTTGTAGCGTGTTTTCGAGTAAAGATGCAATGGTCATCGGCCCAACTCCACCGGGGACGGGTGTTATCCAACTGGCATTTTTAGTGGCTTCTGCATAATCAACATCACCGACAAGTTGGCCAGATTCTAAACGATTAATGCCAACGTCGATCACAATGGCTCCTTGTTTAAGCCATTCACCTTTAACAAAACCCGGAATACCCACCGCAGCAATGACAATATCTGCGCGTTTAATATGCTCTTTCAGGTTGATTGTTCGGCTATGACAGGTTGTTACGGTGCAACGTGCCATTAATAATTCAAGTGAAACAGGGCGGCCAACAATATTGGAAGCCCCAATAACGACGGCTTCTTTTCCTTCAAGCGCAACACCCGTACTTTTTAATAAAGTCATAATGCCTTTGGGTGTGCAAGATCTTAAAACGGGCATCCGTAAGGCAAGACGGCCTATGTTGTAGGGGTGAAAGCCATCAACATCTTTTAACGGGTCAATGGCTTCAATGATTTTTTCCTCATTGATATGTTGAGGCAAAGGAAGCTGGACAAGTATCCCATTAATTGTCGAGTTGTGGTTTAAGTCATCAATCAAGTTAAGTAACTCTTCTTCAGTGACGCCATAGGGGAAGGTTTTAGATAAGGAATAAAACCCAACTTCTTCACAGGCATTACATTTATTTCGGACATAAACTTCAGAAGCAGGGTTTTCACCCACTAAAATGACAGCCAGCCCGGGTTTGGAAAAACCGCGTTCAATTCGGATATCTGTTTGCTTTTTAATGGCGGTACGAAGTTCAGCCGAAATTTTTTTTCCGTCTATTTTTTGAAATGTCATATATGAATATTTTTAACTTTGTAGGGGTCTTTTTTTAAAGAAACATTGACCTAAATTCTCGTGTGCCGTATTATCGCCCACCTACAAAGTTATTGCATTATTTATGCGGTGATTTTTGGATTTAGTCGGGGTGTAGCGCAGCCTGGTAGCGCAACTGCTTTGGGAGCAGTGGGTCGGGAGTTCGAATCTCTCCACCCCGACCAACTTTACTTATGTTGAAGCGCTTGTAGCTCATCTGGATAGAGCATCGGCCTTCTAAGCCGAGGGTAACAGGTTCGAGTCCTGTCAAGCGCGCCATAAGTTATAGTAATCGTCAATGGTGGGTGTAGCTCAGTTGGTAGAGCCCCTGACTGTGACTCAGGTTGTCGAGGGTTCGAGTCCCTTCATCCACCCCATTGCCGATTTATAATTACTTATCCACGATCATTCCACTTGCTGAGTCTTTAAATTAAAATCAAGTTTTGAATTTATTTATCAGGTCAGTTTTGTTATCGAATTCATTCCCCATTCTCATTAACGATTCGACGGCAACGCCCGTTATTAATGGCCTGATAGAGAAAGGTTGCTACCATGTTATTTCTGCAGATCATGTTGAACAGAGTTTTCTATGCTACCAAGATCAATCGTTAACCATCACGCTTAAAAACAACGAGACTCCTCTTTCCTTAAAACTTGATTTTATTGCAGGAAAGGCCAATCATCGACGGCAATATGGTGGGGGAAAAAACCAACCGTTGGCGAAAGCGTGTGGCCTTGATAAACACCCGAGTTGGCGTATTCTTGATGCGACCGCTGGGCTAGGAAGGGATGCTTTTGTTTTAGCTAGCTTAGGTGCTCATGTTACTTTATGTGAGCAGCATCCGGTTATCTACGGTTTGTTAGCCGATGCTGTTTATCGCGCTGCTGATTGTGCTGCTACTACCAAAATAGCCAGTCGGATGACGTGCCTTCATAAAAACACACTGGATTACCTACGTTATTTAGGCTCACCTAAACACTCTTTGCCAGAAGTTATCTATTTAGACCCCATGTATCCGGAAAGAAAAAAATCAGCAAAAATAAAGAAAGAAATGCAAATATTGCAGCTGCTAGCAGGCCATTCCGACAATGAGGGGGAATTACTGTTAGCGGCCTTAAAAGGGGCCACCCATCGAGTTGTCGTTAAACGGCCAAAATCTGCTGGCTACTTGAATAATGAATTGCCCAGTTATGCCGTTAAAAGTCTCAATACGCGGTATGATGTTTACGTTGTTTCATAAAAATGAAGCAGTCGGCTGATACAGCTGATGGCATGTCTAAACACTAAACATTTCAAGTGGAAGTGATAAGATATGTCGAAATAACCTTCTTAGTTTAAAAGGTAACGCTCTTTTGGCTAACAGACTAAGCTAAGCTAAGCAAGGTATGGTGATTCATTCAACGAGTTTATATAACATTTAAGTGAAGCAAACGAGCACAACATCAACTTCCTCACCAGCGCATCAGCAGGTTGTTAAGTTATTAAAAGAATCAGCATTTTTAGTGTTAATAACTATTAGCTTGTTCATGCTTGGCTCGCTGTTTAGTTACGATGTGAATGATCCCGGTTGGACATACCGGGGGACTGATCAGCAAGTATTAAATATCACCGGCCGCGTTGGTGCATGGATTGCTGATTTCATGTTATCAATCATCGGTTTTATGGCCTTTACTTTCCCTTTAATGCTGATGAGCAGTGCGTGGAAGTTTTTATCTGAAGCGCGCTCAGAACATGTTGATACACTGGTACATCAGCTGATCCGTTGGATTAGTTTTATAGTTTTTTTGCTCGCTGGTTCCGGTTTACTTGATATGCATTATTATCAAAGTTGGCTGACTATTCCTAACTCACCCGGCGGTATCATTGGGTTGGAACTGTCCAATGCATTGACTAATCTGTTTGCATTTCAAGGTGCAACGCTGATTTTGCTAACCTTTTTTCTGATTGGTATCACGCTGTCTACCGGATTATCCTGGCTTTCTTTGATGGATAAAATGGGTGCCATAACAGTTAAAGCTTTTCAAGCTGTTCAAAGTTATATTGAAAACAGCAAAGAACGAAAAACATCCGACACGGTAAAAAAGAAACGCGTTGATACGTTTAAAAAGCAATCAAAAATATTTGACGCGAAACCGAAGGCACGCATCGAACCTGTTGTAAAAGAAATAAAGAGCAGTGAGCGTGTTGAGAAAGAAAAACAGGTGGTGATGTTTGATGAACCATCGGGCGCTTTACCGGGCTTGGCTTTGTTAGATGAAGCCACTGAGCAAGTAGAGGGTTATTCAAAAGCGGCTCTTGAAGCGTTGTCTAAATTAGTCGAACTAAAGCTGCAGGATTTTGGTGTCGATGTTGATGTGGTGGCTGTTCACCCCGGTCCCGTTATCACGCGTTTTGAAATCCAGCCTGCACCAGGTATAAAGGCCAGCCGCATTAGCGGGCTTGCTCAAGATTTAGCGCGTTCTATGTCAACACACAGTGTCAGAGTGGTTGAGGTGATCCCGGGTAAATCGGTGATTGGCCTTGAAATACCTAATGAATCTCGCGAAATGGTCAGGTTGAGTGAAATTCTTTCATCAGAAGCTTATGAAAAATCAAGCTCGCCTTTAACACTGGTGTTAGGAAAAGATATATCCGGTCAACCAACCGTGGCAGATTTGGCCAAAATGCCTCATCTCTTGGTAGCTGGAACAACAGGGTCAGGTAAATCAGTGGCCATTAATGCGATGATTTTGAGTCTGTTATACAAAGCAACCCCTGATCAAGTCCGGATGATCATGATTGACCCAAAAATGCTGGAATTATCCGTTTACGAAGGAATCCCGCACTTATTAACGCCTGTCGTCACCGATATGAAAGAAGCCTCTAATGCGCTACGTTGGTCTGTAGCTGAAATGGAGAGACGATATAAATTAATGTCGCTGCTAGGCGTTAGGAACTTAGGCGGTTACAACAAAAAAGTTAGAGAAGCAATTAAGGAAGGAAAACCCTTGGCAGACCCACTTTGGGAACCGACACCCTTTATAGATGAAATTGAAGAGGAGTCCGCCACGCTTAGCGAATTACCTCAAATCGTCATTATTATCGATGAACTGGCCGATATGATGATGGTCGTGGGTAAGAAAGTGGAGGAGCTGATCGCCCGATTGGCGCAAAAAGCCCGTGCATCAGGGTTGCATTTGGTATTGGCGACTCAGCGTCCCTCCGTTGATGTATTAACTGGACTTATTAAAGCGAATATTCCTTCCCGTATTGCCTTTCAGGTGTCGTCTAAGATTGATTCGCGGACTATCCTGGATCAGGGTGGTGCTGAATCCCTGCTGGGTAATGGCGATATGCTGTATTTGCCGCCAGGATCAGGTTTGCCTCAGCGTGTCCATGGGGCGTTTGTTGATGATCATGAAGTCCACAAAGTTGTTAAACAACTGAAAAAATCAGGCAAAACTAACTATATAGATGGCATTCTTACAGCCTCGGATCCAGCAGAATTCGATGGAGGAGGGTCTGGTGGGAATACTGAAAATACCGATGAATTGTATGATCAGGCCTTGAAAATTGTCACGGAAACTCGTCGAGCGTCTATTTCAGGTGTTCAGCGCCAATTGAGAGTGGGCTATAACCGTGCAGCCAGAATGATTGAAGAAATGGAGCGTTGTGGTGTTGTTGGCCCCTTGCAATCAAATGGATCTCGCGAAGTGCTGGCACCACCCCCACCTGAACTTTAAATAGGAATAGGCAATGATGCGAGTAATGTTAAGTACAATCTTGATGCTGTTTGGCATGATGCAGAGTTTCGCCGACAGTAATAAACCCCGTCTTCAACGTTACCTCGAAAATTATAAGAGTTTGACAGGCCAGTTTACCCAAATGATCAGTAGTGAAAAAAGCCAGTATATTCAATCGTCAGCGGGTGAATTTTGGATACAAAAACCAAACCGGTTTCGTTGGCATTATTCGACACCTTATGTACAAAAAATTATATCCAATGGTGAAAAGCTGTGGATTTACGATGAAGATCTTGAACAGGTCACGATTAAAGAAGCATCCCAGTCAATTGAAAGCTCCCCTTTGGCAGTGATTGTTGGCGCCACCTCGCTTGATACCGCTTTTGACGTCACACCGGTGGACGGTTTAGACAATTTACAATGGCTAAGACTTATTCCTAATGCCGAAGCGAATAGTTTTGAGTTCATTGAGGTGGGTTTTAAAAACGGTTTGTTATCAAAAATGCGCTTGAAGGATAATTTTGGGCAAACCACGTATTTAACATTTACTGATGTTATGGTGGATACATCAATAGACACGAACAGGTTTGAATTTGCAGTGCCCGAAGGCGCTGATGTATTCAATGAAATTGTAGAACAATGAACGCGGCAGAACCGTTAGCTGACCGTCTTAGGCCAAAATCCTTAGAAACGTTTTCAGGACAACATCATCTTCTATCTCAAGGTAAGCCCCTTTATGAAGCCATTGCAACGGGCCAGTTGCACTCATTTATTTTGTGGGGTCCGCCTGGCGTAGGTAAAACCACATTAGCAAAAATAATCGCTCAAAAGGCAGATGCAAACTTTATTGCTTTATCAGCTGTTTTATCTGGTGTGAAGGACATTAGAAATGTAGTTGAAGAGGCTAAAAAAAATCGTTTTGAATTTCAAAAAAATACCATCCTTTTTGTTGATGAAGTTCATCGTTTTAATAAGTCACAACAAGATGCTTTTTTACCTCACGTCGAGGCGGGTGTTTTTACCTTTATTGGAGCAACGACGGAAAACCCCTCTTTTTCACTTAATAATGCGCTTTTATCGCGAACGCGCGTGTATACGCTAAAGTCTCTGGCAACAGAGGATTTAAAATCAATTCTCGAGAAGGCGTTATCAGATAAAGAAAATGGGCTTGCTGATAAGTTTTCTATCGATGAGGAGGCGATTGAAATATTGCTACAGGCCTCAGACCAAGATGCAAGACGCTTACTAAATTTTACCGAGCTTTGTGCTCAATTAGCCGAGGTAAGTGGCAATATGCGCATTTCTAAAGCACTGGTAGAAGAGGTGGTGCTAGAGGGTGTCCGTCGTTTTGATCGTTATGGAGAGGATTTTTATAATCAAATATCTGCGCTGCATAAATCTGTTCGAGGCAGTGACCCTGATGCCTCTCTTTATTGGTTAAAACGCATGCTGGACGGCGGTTGTGATCCTTTATATGTTGCACGGCGTATTGTGCGCATGGCGTCTGAAGATATAGGTAATGCCGACCCTCGAGGATTACAGATAGCACTCAATGCCTGGGAAACACAGGAAAAACTGGGAAGCCCTGAAGGCGAATTAGCCCTTGCTCAGGCGGTGATTTATTTGGCTTGTGCTGCAAAAAGTAATGCGGTTTATAAAGCATATCATGCTGTAGAAGCTATAATTAAGCAAACAGGTAGTTTAGACGTGCCATACCCCCTTCGAAATGCGCCAACAAAATTGATGAAGGATGAAGGGTATCACGCTGGGTATCGATATGCGCATAATGAACCCGATGCATTTGCTGCTGGAGAAACGTACCTACCTGAGCCGCTTATCGGCTCAAAATTTTATGAACCGGTAGACAGAGGCTTGGAAATAAAGATTGGGGAAAAACTTAATTATTTGAGGGAACTCAATAAACAAGCTGAAAAACAGGGTCATGGCTAAATGTTAACGTTACCTTTTTTATAAACATGAGACCAAAACAATGAACGTTTTATCGGTTATATTTTCTATTTTCTTTACACTTCTGCTGACTGGATGTACGACGGTCCTTATTGGTGGGGCGGGCGCAGGCGGTTATGCGGTTGGAACAGATGAAAGGCCCATTGGTGTCATATCGGAAGATATTGCTATTACAGCCAGCGTAAAGGCTACCCTCATTAAAGATGAGCAAATAGAAGCTTTTGATATCAATGTTGATACCTACCGAAGTGTTGTTACCTTGCATGGACATGTTAAGAATAGCAGTCAATTAAATCGCGCTATTCAATTAGCTAGAACGGTAAAAGGGGTTAAAAACGTTATTTCTAAATTAGCGGTTATCAACTAGCGGATAATTAATGAAAATCTTAATCATCATTGTCGTTATTTTTTTAATTTTTTATCTAGTGCAATTTTTTTTAAACGGTACAAATAAAGGCATTGTGCAAGAAAATGTGACAGCCGGAGAAGAGTTTTTAGCAAAAAATGCCATGCAAGAGGGTGTTGTAACGACTGCATCTGGCTTACAGTATAAAACCTTCAGATCGGGTAATGGAGATGTGCGCCCAAAGGCAGCGGATACCGTCACTGTTCATTATCACGGGACGTTATTAGATGGAACGGTTTTCGATAGTTCCATCGAACGAGGTGAACCCATTAGTTTTGCCCTCAACCAGGTAATAAAAGGGTGGACAGAAGGCGTTCAATTAATGGTGGTTGGTGATAAAACCCGTTTCTTTATTCCTAGCCACCTGGCATACGGTAATAAATCGATGGGAAGGATCAAAGGAGGCTCTACGCTGATCTTTGATGTTGAGTTAATCGCTATTAATTAAAAAAATCGATTATTTAAAAGGGAAATTTATGATTCCAGTGATTATGGCCGGAGGAAGCGGCACTCGCTTGTGGCCTCTATCAAGAAAGCACAAACCAAAGCAATTTTTAGCTTTGTTTGGTGAAAACACGATGTTTCAAGAAACGCTGGAGCGTTTAAATGGCGTACAAGATATTCAGGCGCCAATTGTTATTTGCAATAACGAGCATCGGTTTATGGTGGCGGAGCAATTGCATGAATTAAGCATTCATTCCTCAAACATTATTTTAGAGCCAGTGGGGCGAAATACGGCACCAGCTTTAGCGATCGCTGCTCTTAAAGCCCAAGAGAATGGGGATGATCCTGTTTTACTCGTGCTTGCCGCAGATCACACAATAAATGATGTCGCAAGGTTTCAGCAGGTAATAAGCGATGCAAAGAAACAAGCAGAAGAAGGAGCGTTAGTTACTTTTGGAATTGTTCCTACCTCACCTCACACCGGATATGGTTATATACAAGCGGACGCAAAAAACACAATCAGCCCCGTAGAAGCGTTTATTGAAAAGCCTGACTATGAAAAAGCGACAGAGTATATGAATTCAGGCCACTATTATTGGAATAGCGGTATGTTCATGTTTAAAGCATCGACACTTATTTTAGAATTAGAAAAACATGCGCCAGATATTTTATCCAGTTGTCAAGAAGCGTTGTCCAAAGGGACAAAGGATTTAGACTTCATTCGCCTCGATACTACAGCGTTTACGAATTGTCGTGCGGACTCTATCGATTACGCAGTAATGGAACATACGAATAAAGCAGTCGTTGTACCTTTAGATGCAGGGTGGAGTGATGTTGGATCATGGGAATCTTTATGGGCATGTAGCAGTCAAGATGCTAAAAAGAATGTTGTGCAAGGTGATGTCCTGGTTGATGAAGTGGAGAATTCTTATATACACAGTGAACACCGCCTTGTGTCAGTATTAGGGCTGGATAATATTATTGTTGTTGAAACCGCTGATGCGGTTATGGTGGCCAGCAAAGACAAAACCCAGCATGTTAAACGTATCGTCAATCAATTATTAGAAAACCAACGCGATGAAGCAGATAACCACCGCTTATGTTACCGCCCTTGGGGCCATTATGATTCGATAGACCTTGGTGAGCGATTTCAAGTCAAACGGATTACAGTGAACCCGGGTGCTTCACTTTCATTACAAATGCACCACCATCGAGCTGAACATTGGATTGTTGTAAGTGGCACTGCTGAAGTGACGTGTGATGACAAAGTCATGCTGCTTTCAGAAAACCAATCTACCTATATCCCTATTGGCGCAAAGCATCGTTTACATAATCCAGGTAGAGTAGCGTTGGAAATGATCGAAGTACAGTCAGGTAGTTATCTTGGTGAAGACGATATTATTCGTTTTGAAGACAATTACAGCCGAACTTGATTAGTATAACTTTATAAAATTTCGATAACGATGATGTAATGTTCATGAATTTCCGTTCGAATCATTTAATAATTTTAACCTTCTGGTTCGGTTATGTCATTTTGTTGTCTTTTCTTCCGGAAGCATTTCCGCCAGATGCAACCCTTCCTAATGTTGCTGCGCATTTGGGTTATAACATCAAGCTTGCATATCTTGTAATTGCAGTTTGGTCTGTTTTTGGTTTTCTTTTTTTTGCTATTGCAAATACACGAGAATGGATAAGCTGGAAAACAGAAAGAACGCCCTCTATAGATAGCTGTGATAAGAAGAATACCGTTTCATTAAAAAAATGTTGGCTATCATGCTTAACGGTGGGAAGCCTTGTAGCATTCATTTATTGGCCTGCTTTTTTAGCTCGATATGGAAGCTATATTGAGGATCAGTATTTTATGAATGTGTTATTGCGGATGCAAAGTGGGCAAATTCCATACCGTGATTTTGAATTTTTATATGGGCCATTAATGATCTATCTTGGCCATTATTGGATAAATATAGTTGGCTATTCATTACAAAGTTATTACTCATTGCTGGTTTGTTTGCAGGTATCATTTTTTATAATTGCTTTATTATTATTTCAATATCATATTCGTGATTTTCGAGAAAGGTATTTAGCCTTTTTGTTATTTGCACTATTTAGCTTTGACTCTCTGCTGGGGCTAAATTATATAGGATGGAGAATTATGTTCTCTATTCTTGCAATTATGGTGGTGTCTGCAAAACCGCATAATGTGTTATATGGTTTAATAGCTGGCGGATTAGTTGCGATTCAACTTGCCTATTCTTATGAGTATGGAATTATTGCGCTAATCTCTATAATAGCTATTTACTGCTCTTCATTTTTTCTTCAATATCGAAAAAAAGCTTTTTATTCTTGTTGTTGTTTTGGTTTAACAGCGATATTACTCGGGCTCATTGTTTCTACAGCACTTACTGGAGACAGTTTCAGTGATTATATGCAAGCCATTAACCATACGTTGAGTTATGCGCAGAGCACTGGGTTAGGTAATTTTCGTTTTTACTGGACATTAAATTCGCTAGTGCTTTTTGCATTGTTGTCTATCGCTGTTATTACCGTGGGTTCGGGGTTAATTAAAATGCTGCGTAGTCCCTTGATTTATGGTGACAGACTCTTGCTAGGCTGCCTTTTCTTTTGCTTAGGTTCACTTAGAATAGCTATTCAACGTGCTGATATTTGGCATCTCACTTTGCCTTTTATACCCCTTATTATTTTTTTTCTATGGAGACCAAAAACTCAAGTTTTTAGTTTTTGTTTTAATACTCAAAAAGTAGCTTGGCTGTTAATTGTTGTAGCCGTGTTGACTCGACTTATTGGTGTTTTGCCAACCACTAGCTACTTTGTTAGTGGTTTAGTTAATGGTGCTCGAGATATGGCTAGCGGAGTTCATGCTTCTGGCCAAATTTCTAGTCGAGTTTTTAGTACGCTAAAGGAAAATACTGCCGTGGAGCAGCAAGCTGTTTCTATCGCCAATTTTTTTAATCAGCCTTCTATACGTTCATTACCGGTTGTATTTTATGAAGACAGGTGGGGAATGGGAATTCGACTGGGTGTAGTGCCGCAAGGGTATTCCTTTTATCAATTAATGTATACAGATCAATTAAAACCAATGAGGGATTTTTTAAGCGAAAACAATAATACGCTTGTCGTTATGAGTGAAGAATCTTATAACTTCCTTTACGAAAATAAATCAATTCCGGAAAGTCAACCGATTCTCTCAATTACAAAAAGGATAGGATCATGGCTTTCCAGTATTCATTATTCTCAGAAGTTTATTGAAAAGAAAATAAAACGTGAGATGTGGCGACAAAACTTGGGAGTTTACCTATCCCGGTATTATATTAAAAAAGAAAAGTTTGGTGATACAGTTATTTTAGAAAGGCGTTGACAGCAAGGCTTTATAAAATATACTTAATTTTTAAAGCTAATCATACAGTTGCATCTTTACATGGAGCAGTAGTGGGTTAAAAATTCCGTAACTTTGGTCTGCCCTATGTAGCAGAAGATTTCGACAATTATTTAAGAATTTTTTCATGAAATTATCGGTTTCAAATATCGCATGGAATATTGAAGAAGAACAAGAAATTTTTGATATTCTGCTCTCTAATGGTGTAACAGGAATTGAAGTAGCCCCGACAAAAATATGGCCAGAATGGAAAGGTGCTGACCGAAAGCAAGCTTTGATAACAAAACAAAATTATCAAAACCAGGGTTTTGTAATCCCTGCTTTACAGGCTATATTATTTGCCAAGCCTGAGATGAAAGTTTTTGGGGAAAGTCATTCGCAAATAGAATTGCTTGCTCACCTTGAACGAGTTGCTTCATTGGCTAGTGTATTAGGCGCGGAAATAATGGTATTTGGTTCACCTAAAAACCGCGATTCTGGCGACCTTTCATCAGAACAGGCATTTGTTAACGGCGCAGATTTTTTCCAACGAGCAGGAGCGGTTTGTGCAAAATCGAATGTGAAACTTTGTCTAGAGCCAAATCCATCTGTTTACGGCTGCAACTTCATGACACGTTGGTATGAAGTTTTTGAAATGGTAAAAGAGGTATCTCATCCTGGGATTTCACTGCATTTAGATACGGCATGTATCCATCTTGAGGGAGATGATGTGGTTGATGCTATTTATAGTTGCGTTGACCATATTAAACACTTCCATATCACGGAACCCAACCTTGGAGATTTTTCTAAACCCGAACTTAATCATGCTGCTATTGGCAAAGCGCTAAAGGATATAGCTTATGATGGCTGGCTTTCTATTGAAATGCGTAGATCAGATAATCCTCAGAGGAGTATTAAAGAAGCCGTATCACGTGTTACTGAATGGTACGGTTAAATTAAACAATGATGAATGAGAAAGAAGTAAACAAAAGTTCCTTAAGACAGAAATCTGATCACTTGCAACCGGCACAGCTTTTTTCAATCGTTATGCCTGCCTATAATGAAGATGATGTAATTGAAAAAACCTTGATTGATTTAATATCACACCTTGATAAAAGTGATTTTCAATATGAAATTGTTGTTATAAACGATGGTAGCACTGATCAAACAGAGGCAATTTTAACTAAAATTTCGGCTTTATATGATGTGATCAAACATGTCAATAATGATGGGCCTGGGGGGTATGGACATGCCATTAGAAAAGGTCTGGATGTATACCAAGGAGATGCTGTTGTAATAGTTACGTCAGATGGCTCAGATTCGCCAAAAGATATAGTGCGCTATTTTGAAAAAATACAAGAGGGCTATGAATGCGCCTTTGGCAGCCGATTCATGCCGGGAGCTAGAGTCACAGGGTATCCAAAATTTAAATTATTGGTTAACCGCACGGCAAATCATTTTTTGTCATGGCTTCTGAAGAGTCAATATAATGATTTTACAAATGGCTTTAAATGCTATCGGCGCCATGTGATTGATGACATTCAACCTCTTATTACCGGGCAATTTAATATTACTATTGAGCTGTCGGTTTCAGCTACATTAAGTGGTTGGAATTATGCTGTAGTTCCTACTGACTGGATACAAAGAGATGCAGGCGATTCCAGTTTTTATATGAATAAATTATTTAAACCCTACTTTTTAACGTTAATCTATTGTATGACTCGAAGTTACCTTAAAAAAATAAAACGTTAGTATCATTAGAGTGAATAGCCTGCTGGTATTAACTGTGCCTTAATTGAGTTTTTGTCCGGTCGACAAACTTTTTTAAGTCGGATAGTACTTGTTGTTTATTGTATAGATAACCATTTTTTCCGCCATAAAGTTGTGCTTGACTACTTTTATAATCATATTTAGCCCCTGGAATATTGCTATCATTGATTAATTTACGTCCTAAACATATTTCTGCTATTTCTTGAACGCTAGTTGGCTCAGAACTAATATTAAGCACCTCTAAATTATTTTTCAGGGCTTTTTGTATATCATTAGTCAAATGATCAAGGCTATAAAATTGGAAAATACCATTCGGGTTTATTTGTTCAATGTTATTGTCGTTAAGAAAATCATAAATAATATTTTTTTTTAAACCGGTACCAAATAACCCGGGTAACCTAATAATAATTGAGTCGAATTCATTTTTTATAAAATTCTCCAGCTCAAGTCGATGTTTTCCATAAGGTTGGCAGTCATTAAGCGTAATTATTGAATTTTCATCAACGTCAATTGGGTTCGGGTAAACATCTATAGTTGAAATTAGAATGAATTTTTCAACCTTGATTGTTTTAAGATGTTTAATCAAACTTTGAATATTGATACGATCATTTATAGGGTCACGATTTGCTATCCATTTTGTGGCGGATACGCCTGCGCAAAAAACCTGCTCATAATTTTTATTCTGTATTTCGCTGATATTCATAGAGTTGTAACAATCATTAAACGTTTGCTGGCTTAATAAGTTGGAGCCAACAAAACCTGTATAACCTATCAATGCCTTTGTCATATCTTCCCTGTTTTTATTAGAAAGTGTTGCTGTATATTATGTATGAAGTTTAAATAACTACTTATTGTTGAAATTTCTTTCTGTTATCTCAAGTGAGTCCAGTAGACCTGAGATACAGAATGAAAAAAGTTATTAACGTGATATTTATAAATCTTTAGACTCGGAGTTTTCTACAATATTATGCCTGTCTCTATTAACTAACAATATATTGCTATTTCGTTCACTCATTTGATGATATAGGGGGCGATTTTGCAAACGATTTAATACTCTTCCTGTATATTCACATAGAGCTGTTAGTATGATAGCAATAAAAAAGAATTGACTTCCATTTTGAAGAGACAATGTTGTCCATCCTGCCATCACATCATCTTTAAACGTATACACTGCGATAATGTAGCCGATATAAAACAAATTGCTGATAGCCGCAAATAACCCAAGCCAGCTTACAAAACGTAACGGATGAACAGAGTTCTCCATGATAATTGTCTGTGCTTGTTTGAAAGATGCAATAAAACCGGTTTCACGAGAACTTTTACCGAGGTATACCGGATCGTAAATAAATGCCTTTCGGGTGTACCCCACAAAAGAACTGGTAAGGCGAAGGTATTGTGATGAATCTTTAATTTGGATGATGGCATTGACCGCCTGTCTGCTCATGCATCGAAATTGAGTTGCATTTTCAGTCAAATTAAGCTTTAGGATTTTGTTGCAATACCAAAAAAAGAGGGCTGTTGCTTTTAGAGTAAGCCAACCTTTATCTTTTGTAGTTCGTCTCACGCCAAATACAACATCTGTCCCATCGATACACTGCTTTACTAATTCAGGTATTTTATTTGCTGGATCCATATGTGGAAGCATGACGATGGTAAAATCACCAATAACGGTATCAAGCCCTGCAGTAATAGCAATTTCTTCGCCGAACTCTCTAGACAGTCTTATTAGCCTTATACCTTCATATTGTTTGAGTAGCGACGTAACCACGTCGACCGTATTGTCTTGAGAACCATCATCAACTAGCACTAATTCAAAGTTTGTAAAATGTTTATTTAAGACATCAACCGTATCTTTAATGTAAAGTGCTATTATTTTTTCAACGTTATATAAAGGTGCTATAACTGAGACAAACCTATCTACTTTCATTATTCACTCCATTCTTTGTTTAGTAATATTCTTAACTTTTCCCTAATGTCAAAAATATTATCAATTTTGCCCCCCATGACTGATACAACGTTGCTAAGTGTCTCATCACGTTGAAATAGAATTGGTCGGCTATCATCAACCTCGCTCTGCGGTAAAACGGTTTTAGTTTCCCAAATAGAATCAAAGTATTGGCATTCTTTTAAGATCGGCATATATCGTTCAGCGTCTTTAATCATATGGGCATAAGAGCTTTGTCTATGAATTTTATTTTTATCCTCTATAGAATGAATATTTAATAAAGGTTGTGTGCCAGTACGTGATTTTTGATTACCTTCTTGCCAATAACAATGAGGGGTGTAGCGAACATGGCTTAATGTATGAAGGTCTCGTGCAGGGAAAGGCATAATTGAAAAAAAAGGGCCATCCATGACGGTGAAACCTGTATTCTTTAGTTCTTCGGGTATTTTCAATAATGCCATTTCAGTCAGTTCATGTTTCAAAGGAACAGTGGTTAAGCCAGAGTTGTTATTTATCTGATTGATGCCGGAATAAGTGCAATTGATAATGTATTTGGCTTCTAGGCTATTTTCATTTTTTTCATTGAAATAATTTAATTTTAGTAGCTCTGTGGGCTGAGAAATGTCAACAACGGTACTGTTTAATTCAATATCAACTTTTGCTAGGTTCAATAAATCAAGCATGATTTCTTTTAATTTAACGGTATTAAATGCATACTCTTGAACTTTATAAACTTTTTCGACAAGTTCTGGGTTAAAAAAGTCATTTATTTTTTTAGGCGCTTTTTGCAGAGGAGCGCCAATGCGATTGCAAAATAATTGGAACTGTTCAGCATTAATGTGAGATGTTTTTTTTCCAATAATATAATATTTATCAAAATTCGAATGTACGCATTCGCTGAATTCTTTAGTAAATTTGTCAAAATTAACCCTAGAACGAAAAGCAGTGAGGATGCTCCTAGGATAGTGATAGCCCTGATGTATACGTGCTTGATTTGCGTAGGAGGCTCTTTGCATTAAATCAGGTTCTTTCTCCAGTAAGGCGACAGATTTGCCACTTTTTTTTAATTCAATAGCTATGGAACAGCCGTAAAACCCTCCACCTATAACAATTGCGTCATAATATTTTTTATGTAATTCCATTGCTTAATTAATTTAGACTTTCATCCTTGTTGACCATTACGAGCAAAAAAGTAAGTCAAGTGGTGCAGAATTAATGCCATAGGCACTCAAACCTTAGTTTTTAATATGGTAAATTATAGTTGTTATTTTGGTTGTTCCTAGACATCAAAATTATGTTCATGTTTTATCTTTACAAAATATCATACTGTCATTTGGTGGTATAGAATAACTCAATTTAGTATTTTAAATTTTAATAGCTCAAGTCTTAATTACAGCGATGAATATAATCGATTTCATCGAATGTCTATACTTGCCTAAAGTTTTATATAGACTATTATATAAACTCTAATGACACCTACTCAGGGATTACAATTTAAAGAGGGATATTAATGCCGAAGGAAACGACTTTTCCCGCCGATTTGTCAATGGTTATGCCTTGTTACAATGAAGAGGACATATTAGGTTATACGCTTGAAAAATTGGTGTCTGCATTTAATGATTCTGAATACCAACTTGAATTAATTGCTGTTGATAATGGGTCTAATGATTCAACGGGTGATATTATCAAAAAATTCTCTGAAAAATACCCCGCTATTGTTTACCACCGAGTGGATGTAAACAATGGTTATGGTAATGGTATTTTAGAAGGGATTAAGGTTGCTAAAGCTCCATGGGTGGGTATGATTCCAGCCGATGGACAAGTGGATGCAGAGGATGTTCTAAGGTTATTCGAAGCTTTATTGTCGAGTGATGGAAATGTAGTTGGAAAGGTTCGGCGTAGATTTCGTATGGATGGCTTGGTAAGAAAGATCGTTTCGTCTATGTTTAATATGTTTGTGAGAACACTTTGGCCAAGCCTTGAATCGATTGATATCAATGGTTCCCCTAAAATCTTGCCTGCAGAATTACTCCAATTAATGGATCTTAAGTCAACCAATTGGTTGCTTGATATGGAGTTGATGATTAAAGCACATTATCTCAAAGTGCATATATTAGAGCTTAATGTATTTGCCAGAAAACGAAGTAATGGCTTAAGTCATGTGAAACCAGCTACTTGCATTGAATTTTTTAAATATATATTAATTTTTAGATTTTCACCTTCATTAAACTATTGGAAAAAGCTAACTTTTAAAGATCATAAAAAAACGTCTCATTAGTATTAAAAAGATAATTCAAATGGCATAGTACTGTGGGTTTAAATTTTCTTTTTGCAAGGTTATTCAGAAACTCTTTCCAAGACAAAAAAGGCATCAGTACCGATGATCTTTGTTTTTCATTATTATTGGCTTTAATCTCTACAGTTTTATCTTACAAGTTTGCAGTAGGTAATCAATTAGAACAATTACCTATTATTGCTCGGCAGATTTCCCCTTCATATCTTACCAATGACTTTTTTTTATCAACCACAGAAGAGTTTGGTCCACGTACTTATTTCATCTTATTTGTAGGTTTTTTTTGTAAATTTTTTCCTATCCCTTGGGTTTATGTAGGGTTAACTTTTCTTAGTGATTTAGCTCTGGTTGGTGTAACTTTATGGGCGGCTAGAAGGGTTATAGGGGCTAATCGATTAGGCGCTTCATTGTCCGCAGTAATGGTATTAGGCCTTGCAAGTTTTCACCTTGGTGATGCTACTCAAATACGATATGAAATTTTTCAACCAGCTAGTTTAGCAATTCCAGGTTCATTACTTGCTTTAGTCATGGGGTTTAAAGGCCAGCCAATTTATGCTGCCATATTTGCATCTATTTCAAGTTTACCCCACCCTTTATACGGTGCTGAATGTGGAGGGTTATCACTGGGTGTTGCTTTTTTGACTCTTTTGATGCCGTCCTCGAATAAATATTCATTCTTTACATTTCTGAAGAAATTAAATTGGGCAAGGGCTTTTAAAAATACACTGCCAGGAGTTTTTATTTTAGGTGGTTGCTTAACTATATTTTGGTGGTTGCCATACCAACAAGTGAATTCAGGTGGTCATCTGCCATTAGGTGAGTTTTACAATATCTTGGTAACATTTCGTGCGCCGCACCATTATTTGCCAAGTCATTTTCGTCTAAATGATTTTGTGGCGCTGACTTTTTTCTTAATTGCTATGGGGGTAGCATTTAACTATTGGTTTAAAACAGTGCCATACAGAACCTCGATTATTGTATTTATTCTTTTATCAGCAGTTTTGGTTTGTTGCTTGATTGCATCTTATTTTTCCGAGATTTTGCCTGTTAGAGCAGTATTGACCCTTCAACTTTTTCGTCTATTGTTTATTATAAAATGGCTTGGGTTCTTACTGTTTGGTGCTGTTTTTTCGCATTTTCTACTCCAATCGAATAATACTGTAAGGCTTCCATTAACTTTAATCAGTCTTTTTTCTACTGGAACTACTCAGCCTCTTTTGACTTCACTCTCATTCGTTGTTTTTCGTTACAAGCCATGGAGCTGGGTGAAAATTAAACCTACAGTATTGATAGTTTTATTTGTTATTTTCTCGATTTTCCTATGGTTTTTGTATGGGGACATATCTGAATTCATCTTTCTTGTTTTTGCTTATATTCTGGTAATTACTTTTATGTTAGATAGGGCTGCTTTTGGCGCTAAAGTATTTTCAGTAGCCTTGATCTCGGCTCTTATTATCGTGTTAACACAGTTTCGCGGATTAGAAGAATCCCCAGATTTCGTGCCAGTATTTGATCATAGTGATCAGCATAATTCTAAAGCCATGATTGCTCGCGCATTATTGAAAGTGACGCCGGAAGATGCACTTTTAATAACGCCACCCGAATTTGGTATAGTAAGGGTTATCGGTGAGCGAGCATTAGTTGTTGATTTTAAATCTATTCCTTTTCAAGACCAGTCTATGAAAAAATGGTATGAAAGAATTGTTGATGTATATGGGCATGTTTCTAGGGGCGGATTTAAAGCGGCAAAAGAACTAGATGCAGCCTACAAGAGTATATCTGATAAGAAATTAAAGCGCTTAGGGGAACGGTACGGTGCAAACTTTGCTGTTTTATACAAGGAAACAAAGAGTTTATTGCCCATAGTTTATACAGATGAAGTGTATAAGGTAGTGCAATTGCCTTAAGAATTTATAGTGATTCAAGTGTTTTCTATGCTTGGATAGATTGTTTTGGGTTGGAAAATAATTTCTCAACAAGTTTTATCACTTGTTCCATTTAGTATTTTAAAATTCGAAAATGGATTTTTCGTAGGCATTTATACTGCCGTTGCTTTGCACTGCGAGCCTTTAAGATTTCTCATAAAGTTTCTGAGTTTTAAGTAAACTTCCATTAGGGGAGTATCTAGTTTGTTTATTGTTTTTGATGTTTGAAAATAAAAACTGTCTAATCTGGGTATTGCCGCTATATCATAGCTTTTCGGTAAAGGCTTTAGTTCAGTGGTTAAACTGGCTGTATAAAATTCAGAGGCACAATCCCTGGCTAATTGATTATGGTATCCAAAAGGGTAGGCAAAATAATTGGGTTTAACTCCAATTTTTGATGCTAAAATTTCATGCGATAAATGAAATTCTTCAAGGATTTGTTCTCTGCTGATCGTTCTCATATCAGGGTGGCGGTGAGTATGGGCTTCTATCTGAATACCACTAGCTAGGAGTTTTTCTATTTCTCCCCAACTGAGCATGTCATAGTCTTCAATATTAATTACTTGCTCTGAGCTATCCGAATTTTTAATGGCGGCTGTTGCAATAAAGACGTGCGCAGGCGCATTATATTCTTTCAAAATAGGCAAGGCGTCTTTGTATACTGAGCGCATTCCATCATCAAAAGTGATCGCTACACCTTGCTTTGAGGGGCTCGCTAAGATTTCATCAAGGCTCAAAATAGGAATATCGCTTTTTCTTAGTTTTTCTAATAATGTAGAAAATTTCTTTCTTGGATAAGAAATTATTGAACCAGAATCATCAATACTATGAAAAGTCAGGATTGCTCTCATTATTTCACCATAAAGTATTTAAAAGACATTTAATGTAATCCACTCAGACTGCGGCAAAGTGTTTAAACTATAAAGATGGAGTTGTTATTTGCGCGATATAAATGACGCGTTTTTTTCTCTGCCACATATAGTATTTTTCGCTTCAAAAATGTAAATTATGAGTGCCCTTACACCATATTACAAATGAAATGATATTTTACTCATATTGGATTGTTTAAAGAAAATACTTAAGAGAGAGGAGGGTATTAAAATTTTATTAGGGTAAGTTTGATCCCTAGCTTTTTTATAAAAAATAATACGAACATTTTTTTCCTAAGTCATTGATTTGAATATTAATCGAATTCTTTTCACCAGCTTGATATTATCTATATTTCTACTCACCATAAATAACCAATGAGTATTAGCCTATATTGATTAAGCAGAAATTTTATAGTGCAAGTTTGTTATGCTTTGTTTATTTTGTGTTCTTTGATTCATGGTCATAAATTGAATTAAGACATACAATATAGGGCTGTGCGCATTAAAAATGATTGGTGATTTATTGAATAATTGGACTATTCTTTGGCCAGTCGATAACAACATTGTTAATACTGAATAGTGGAGCTGATGGAGATGGCTGGACTGCGATTTGTCATGATAACAACTTTTTATCCACCTTATCACTTCGGTGGAGATGCCAATTATGTGAGGCAGTTATGCCATACACTTGTTGATAATGGCAATGAAGTTGAGGTTATTCATGATATCGATGCTTATAAAATTCTCAGTAATGGCGTTACCCCGGAACTGATCGATGAACCAGAAGGTTTAACAGTCCATGGTCTTCAAAGCAAACATCCTGGTCTTTCCTGCTTTTTAACGCAACAGACTGGCTTCCCTATTGTTCATGGGCGAGAAATTCGAAAAATAATATCTAACGGTAATTTTGACGTCATTCATTTTCACAATATTTCTCTTGTGGGCGGTCCCGGCATATTGGCTTATGGGCATGCCATTAAAATCTACACGGCTCATGAACATTGGTTAGTTTGCCCTAACCATGTTCTATGGAGACATAACAAGGAAGTTTGTGATGGTAGGGAGTGTTTGAAATGTTCTTTGAATTTTAAACGTCCGCCGCAACTTTGGCGAAAGTTAGGTTTATTGAAACGAAAAATGAAACACGTTGATGCCCTTTGTTCACCAAGTGATTTTAGTGCTAAAAAACATAAAGAGTTTGGATTAGTTAGAGAGATGGAAGTTTTACCTTCTTATATACCTGATAATTTATTAACTAGAAAAAGTGATACGATTGTTAGACAAAAACCTTATTTTTTGTTTGTAGGAAGACTCGAAATTATAAAAGGTCTTCAAGATGTTATACCCCTTTTTAATAATGAGTCGGCACCTGCTGAATTAGTGATAGTTGGATCTGGGGTGTATGAGAAAGAACTAAGAAAACTGGCTGACGGCTATACTCATGTGCATTTTTTAGGTTGGTTACCACCTACAGAAATCATTCCATTATATTCCAATGCAATTGCAGCCATAATGCCTTCCATCTGTTATGAAGTTTTCCCCTTGGTCGTTTTAGAAGCGTTTAGGACGAAAACACCCATCATTGCTCGTGATCTTGGCCCATTCCCGGAAATCGTCGCTTACAGTAAGGCAGGGTTTATTTTTAATAACACCTCTCAATTAAGAGAAGCAATGCATCAGTTGATTAATAATCAGTCATTAAGAGATACGATGGGAGTGGCTGGTAGAAAAGCTTATGAGGACAGGTGGAGTCAAGAAGCATCAATGCAGGCTTATTTTTCAATCATAAAAAGAGTGGCAATTAAAAATAATAATAAATCCATTATCAAGAAGTTAGATTCATAAATTTTAGTACTTTAATCATGAGAGAACGGCATAAAAGAATAATGAATATCAATGTAAACCTATGGTGAAAAAAATTTTATATGTTGCTGAATTCACTGTATGAATAACTCAAAATTTAAAGCCCTATGGGATTTTATATTCTTATCTGGTGGGGAAATGATTGGAAAAATTGCCGGCCTTGTTGCGTTTGCTTATCTAGCAAGAACCTTAGGCCCTAAGGCTTATGGCTCTGTGGAAGTTGCACTGGCTTTACTTTCGATATTAACACTATTAGTACAATTTGGATTTGGACCGATAGGTGCTAGGGAGATTAGCCGAAATCCAGAAAGTACCAATTTATATGCTAGATGGATTCCCGGAAGTCGTCTTGTATTGGCTTTAATTGCTGTGCCTGTTATGTGGGGTATTGCAGAAATAATGAGTCATTCTCCTGAAACTAAAGAATTGATTTTCATTACTGCTTTTGCTTTATTTGGTATTGTTTGGAATCAAAGTTGGTTATTTCAGGGAATGGAAAAGATGAGCGTGGTTTCATTAAATCAGGCTTTAAAAATGGTTTTTTATTTTGTTTGCGTTGTTTTGTTTGTTAAATCGCCTGATGATTTAATTAAAGTGGCCTACATAGAAGTTGCTTCAGCGGCTGTTATGGCTTTTTATTTTTTAGTAATACAAAGGGGTTTGAGTGTTCCTATTGGTATAAGAATAAATCCTCAAATAATACTTAAGATGGTAAAGAAAGCTTTCGCAGTGGGCGCTAGCAATGTCATTTGGGCTTTAAACCAATACCTTCCTACTTTAATAGTTGCTCTTATGGTGGGTGGTGCTGCGACAGCTTGGATGGGTTCCGCACATCGAATTGTTAATGCAATCATTACTTTTAGTATGGTTTATCACTTTAATTTGTTTCCAGCCGTTTCATATCGTTTACATCATTCTGCTTTAGCATTTAATAAAATAGTATGGCCTTCATTTCGAGTTACTGCTTGGGCGGGTATATTTATCGCCTTAGTGATTAGTTTATTCGCCGAATGGGTATCTTTTATTGTCTTTGGTGAGAATTTTGTCGAGGCAGCATTGCCAATGGCTGTTTTAATATGGAGCTTACCGTTGACATTGTTAAATGGCCATGCACGTTGGGCTTTAATCGCTAAAGATAAACAACGGTATGTGTGTTATGCGCAATTAGCGGGTACTGTTACAACCGTAGTTGTTGGATTGTTGCTTATCCCAAGTTACGGCCCTTCAGGAGGGGCGATTACAATGGTCTTTTGTTCAGGCATGGTATGGCTAGTTGCGCATATGTATGCAAGTAAGTTGGTTGCTCGTATTCCTTCAATTGATATTGCATGGCGCCCATTTTTTATAGCTCTTATGATTCTATTTTTGGTTCAGTTTTTTGGCGATGATTCAATGATAGCAAGCATTGTCGGTATTGTTCTTTATCTTGGTCTGGCACCTTTTGTAGATAAAACATTAATCGGTGATATGCATGCTTTGTCTAAAATCAAAAATGACAAACATTATGAGATCGCCGGTAAAAAACAAGTAATAAAAGAGTAAATTTCGGGATTTTGTAAGGAGGCACATAATGCACCCTGGTCTTGAGACAGTAATGATGACTCAATTGTTAGAGATTACTTCCTATTATTCAAGGACTTGGTCATTAAAGGGGCATGCCGATCAAGTCCATTTAAGAGCCAATTAGTTGTGAAATCATCCATTCTGCATGCGTCTTCAGGTTTTTTTGCATCGACGAACAGTTGTTCAACCTTGCCTCCTTGACCTGGGTAATAATCAATACCAAGAGTTGGAATTTCTTGAGATAAAGAAAAGATGCAAGCGTGGAATCTCATAGTAATAGCGGCATCTAATTGTCTGATAAGATGGATGATGCCATCAACATCTGGGTCACCTTCCCAAATTCGATAGTCGACCTTATCACCTAGCTTGCAATGTAATAAATAAGCGATTCTTAAATCAGACATACCAAACTCCTGAGGATTCATTGAAAAGAATATAAAGATTGGCGGGGTGTCAGATTGTTCGGAATAGGTGATTAAACTCTTTGCAAATCGGTTAATAAATTGCTCTGCTATTTTTGACGAATAATTTTCGCCTTTCGGGCTCCATAAATGCCGGATAGGTCTTAAATTTATTCCAACCCGGTATTTATTTTCAGTCCCAGATAGTAGTTGTTCAACATTATATTCGTCATCTGAATTGAGCAATGTTAATTCAGAGCGTGAAGCCAAGTAATCAAAAGCTGGATCTTGAATTACCTGAGGGTTTAAATCTGAAACGATTGGATCTTTCGCAGCAGCAGTAGTTCTCACAGACAGATTGCTTGCTAATTTCACAATTTTTCTAGCAACGAACCTGCTAACTTTACGTTTAAAAGGACCGACACCAACGCGATCAATAATAATGGGTAAATTTTTGTTTCTAGCGGCGCCTGCAACAGCTATTTGTTTTGCTAGCACTCTAGGTTGGTCCATAATAGGTCCCCCGGCGAAGACTAACATATCGACTTTTTTTAATGATTTTGACACTTGTTTGTTAGTTGATGAAAGCACAGTGACTGAAACAGGTACCTGTAAGCCATCTAATAATCGCTGAGTATGGCAAGGGCGATGACTAAGAAGTTCAGCTTGGGTTATACCGAAATCATTATGCAGCCTAAATAAAACACCACCTAAGATGGCTGCGTCACCTACATGCTCACCCCCATACATACCAATCAGTAAAGCCGTTTTACAATCTTTTGTGTTAATAGTGATTGGTGACTTTAGTATTGAAGGCAGTCGATATATTATATTAATGGTGTCCACTAACAATGCCCAATTTTCATTTAGAAAAAGTTTGGTTTGTTCGACTTTCGACTCTCTTTGAGGTAATCCACGTGTTATGAAATCATTGTGGAAAATGGTTTGTTGTTCAGTTAAACCTTCAGCCTGCTCCAATTGTACTGTGAAGCCTTGATCCGTAGCAAAAAGGTAAAGCGTAACTATGCAGTGAACGGTTTGAGAGGTAACTGGTACAGACCAGATAATTTTATACTCACTTGATGCTCGTGTTGATTGCTCTAAAAAACTATTGAGCTCTGTTTCCAAACCTGAAATTAGTCTATGTACTTCACAAGTGGCATTTTCAGTTAGCGTAATAGTCTTTGTTTGCACGAAGATTGGGCCTTTAGTTGTAGAATTATTATAAGCCATGAGTTTAGCAGAAAGTATCGAAGGCTTTTAATTCTAATTATTATCTTATGTATGATTTTTTTTAAAAAAAGATATTGAATTTCGTTAGAAGAATTTATCAGCTCGATTACGTTGGGGTTGCTGATATTAAAAGGCTTTTTTGTTTAATAAGGATCTTTTAATTCACATTCACTTTGTGGCTCTGACCGTGACTAAAGCTTCGTAGTCAGGGTCGCAATAGTCCAGTTCATTCTGATCTAATTCGTTTGCTGCTAATCCATGCAACGAAGCAATCGTCGTTAAAATATTGCCATAGGTTGAGATATGAATACTTTTTGAATGGAAAAATTGTTCGAAAAGGTGTTTTTTCGATTGATAAGTAAAATGCCAATACTCACCCCATGAATCGATTCCCTCTCGTCTAGCGACTTTCGTAATACCATGAGAGGTTACAAGAACGACGCCACCAGGTTTTAATATTCTGTGGAGAGTTTCAACAGCAGCTTGAACATCATAAATCATCTGTAAAGTCTGGGTTATTATGATGCAGTCGTAAGTGTTGTCAGCAATATTCTCAGCTTTCGTTAAATCTGCGACTATGTTTGCTTTAGGGTTTCCTTCGACATAATTTAAAACATCACTTCTTGTTACTTTCTCTGCACCAAATTTCTTTGTATAAAGCGGCTCTCCCATTTCGAGCACCCGACCTTTTATATCGGCTGTATGGAGTGATAAAAATTTTTCTATGTAGTATCGATCAATATTAATGAGGTCTCGGTCGATACCAAAAATGGGACTTATAGGAGTGAGTCTACGTAAACCACCAAAATTAACCGACCCCACAGGCGATGATTGAAGTTTAAACTGACGCTGTATTTTTCTTATGTGCATCCTTATAGATAAGGGCAATATAACTGTAGCAGTGTTACGGATTAATGAGGCAGCTTTTGAGCTTATTGTCATGTTGAAACCTTTGATCCTTGAATGGTTTTTGCTTGTAGCTTGTGTGTTTCAGTAAAGAAATACTTAACTAAGGCTTTAACGGAGGTACAAGTTGTCATAAATGAAAGAATTTTTCAATTACTAAGGTTGAAAATAGTTATCTGGATGAAAAAAATGGTAAAGCCCTTTTATGGCAAACAATAGGTAACGGCTTCAAGACTTCTGTGGGGTAAACGGGCCTTTTATTTAGAAGACGTTGAATCTTGTTTGAGTTTGTCGTGTTTAATGGATCTAAGGACAATCTATAGGATCAAGTCGGGTGTTGGATAAATTTTTACAAATTTGTGAGGAGGTCTATCGAATAGGTCATTGCTACCATCAAGTCAGGCTAAAGCCCTTACGAATTAATTTTCTATAACGGTTACCTCATTATTATTAATTTCTGTAGGATAAGTTTTTAAATGATTCAGTGATTGACAAGCAGTTTCCCCAGTTGAAGGGTTAATACTGAGGTTGTGCCAAGGGCATTTAACTTGATTGTCGCTTATTACGCCGTAAGCTAAGTCAGCACCCTCGTGGGGGCAATGCCGGCTGAAGGCTAAAATATTTCCGCTCTCTTCACGGGTAACACAAATTGATGTAGACCAAGGTAAGATGACGCCCGGTTTAAGATCAGAAAGGGGAATTGGCTTTTTAAGTGTATGATCTACTTGAGTTTTAGGCCTTGATTTTATGGGTTTAATTCCAATGAGACCTTTAAGCTTACGATTAGCTTGAAAAATTTTATATTTGACATAACTCCAAGCCATATTTTGAGGGATTTCAGCAAACATATCAAAAATACCACCTGCTAGAGGTGACCATGCATAGTGGTGATGGTGACCATAACTGTATATCGGTTTATCAAGGGCAATTCTAAAACTGATAACATGCCTTGTTGTATCTGTTACGTTAATTTCAGAACCATGAACATGGCTACCGTGAAAAAGAATCACATCTCCTGGTTCCATATTAAAAGTAGTAGCTAGCCCGGGGTTCTCATCACTCGCAATATAGGGTCCATCATTTTTTAAATTTGACCGATAAGTTTCGGGGTATAACGTAAGTCCATTGCCTTTTCTTACGGGCCCAACTGCAATCCAAATGTTGATTAAATTGGATGGACAATCAACCCAATCATCTCGGTGAGCTCTGTGTGGCGTGATTTTGCCATCACCTCTTTTGTGGGAGAATTGCTGGTACTTTGCTAAATAGGGTGCGGCAATATCATGAGGAATATGAAAGCGTACATTAGCTTTACGTTCAAAATAAAACCGGTCTGTTTTTCCAATGATATTGGACACAAACTTTTTCAAGAATTCTAAGGTTTTGGGCTCGATGAATTCATAGGCTGCATCAGTTACTCTAGGAATATCTTCAGGAGTAATATATTGATGAATTTTATCAAAGCCATTTTCCATGACTTCATCGGCTTTTTCCTTTCCCACAGTTTCCAGGATGCCTTGGTAGCTTGCATTTGTCAGGGTGTCAAGTAGTTCTAGTTGTGGAAGGCAGTTTCGAATCATGAAGTACTCGCCATCCAAAATTCTCTCAGCTAGTTGAGTAAAAGGGCGGTCTTTGGCTTGTAGTTCTACGGCCGTTAAGTTTGACATTGAAAACCTTTAAGATTTATTTTTTAACATTTTAATACTATTTTTATATTCTTAAAAAGGCAATAACTTATAGGAAATAAGGCTATTATAGGCAATTGTATTTTTCTGCATCAAGATGGACCGTGTAATTTTCCGGATGTAAAATAATTGTTATCGCTTGTTTATCAAGAGTTCAACAAAGGTGTTAGAAAAAATTAATCCAGTGTATGTTAATGGAGAGGGGTTTGATTTTGCACGTTATATTTTGTTAGTTCTCTTTTAAAGTTGCATTCCTTTTTCAAACTTTAATGGGCTTCTTGAATAATGTTTGAATGTGTCCATCTTAAGTAGTAGTAACATATAGCAGGAACGATTGATTGCCAAAGAACTATTAAGTTTTATCCTAACCGGTGCCTATCACAATGAAACTATTTAGATATACTTTGCCATTGCATGGGGAATAATGAAGTTAATAAGGGCGGTATAAATTGCTAACGAGAACTTTTAGTTATACTGATGTGTATAAGTCATATAAAGATAAGAATGTAGTTATACTAGGAGCCTCTGGTTTTATTGGTCGCTGGTTAGCACGAGCGCTAAGCAAAATTGGCGCAAATATTTTTTTATTCGTGCGTGATAAACATGCAGCGAAAAGAATTTTTGATCAGTTTGGCGTAAGTGGAGTGGTGTTTGAGCTGAATTTGGTAGATGACGCAGAGTCCTTAATAAATATTTTTAAAAAAATCTCGCCCGATGTTGTGTTTAATCTTGCCGGGTATGGTGTTAATCCAAGTCAGCGTGATCAAAATCTTGCCTACACCATTAACGCTGATTTAGTGTCAATAGTTTGTAAAGCTATGGCTACAGCTAAAGGTGATAATTGGGTGGGGCAAGATATTGTTCACGTTGGATCTGCTCTTGAATACGGGAAAGACTCCAGCGATTTATCTGAGAGTATCGCTTGTGTTCCAACCACACTGTATGGGGAGTCTAAACTTTTAGGTACGAAGCGTTTAGCGATGAGCTGTGAACAATACGGTCTTAAAGGGGTAACGGTCAGATTGTTTTCAGTCTATGGTCCAGGCGAACATAACAGTCGATTATTACCGTCCCTATTAAATTTAGCGAAGAATCAGTCATTGCCATTAACAGAAGGGCAGCAAAAAAGAGATTTTACCTATGTGGAAGATGTTGTCGAGGGCCTTTTACGCATAGGGGTGATTAATAAATCAGAAGCAGTTAATAATGACCGTGTTATCAATTTAGCAACCGGGCAGTTGAATTCCGTTAGAAGTTTTGTTGAAATTGCTGCAAGTATATTGACAATTGATTTTAAAAATTTAAAATTCGGTGAGATCCCTGTTCGCAAGGAAGAGATGCAACATTTGCCGGTTACTAACGCGTTGCTTAAGCAGCAAACAGGCTGGGTTCCATCTTTAAGTATCGCAGAAGGAATCGGTCGATGCGTTAAGTTCTTAAACTGATCGTATAATATTTAAATTCAATAGTATTGAGTTAAAGGAGTGAACTTTGACACATGGAATTCGTGAAACTTGCCGTGGCTGTAACCAGAAGGAAAGTTTAAAATTTTTTTTAAGTTTGGGTGATCAACCACTTGCAAATGCTTTCTTAAAGTCATCTGGTGATTTTGCCGATGAGAAAAAGTATCCCCTAGATGTGTATTTTTGCGAGAACTGTTCGCTTGTTCAGTTGGTTGATGTCATAGATCCATCTGTATTATTCCGTAATTATATCTATGTCACAGGTACTTCAGATACCATAGCAAAGCATAACGTAGCGTATGCCGATACTGTGATCGAGTATATGGATATTAAAGATGGGCTCGTGGCTGAGGTAGCAAGTAATGACGGAAGCTTATTAAAATGCTTTCAAGCGAGAGGTGTTAATACAATCGGGATTGAGCCTGCGACTAATATAGCAAAGATGGCTAACGAGGCTGGGATTGATACTATCAATTCTTTTTTCAACTATGAAACCTCTCAAATTATTCGAAAATCTCATGGGAGGGCCGATGTGGTTATCGGTAATAATGTCTTAGCTCATGTGGATGATACTCAGGATTTTTTGAAAGGCGCCAAACATTTACTTAAGTCAAATGGGCTAATGATTGTTGAGGTCCCGTACTTGGGTGAGTTTATGGAGAGACTAGAGTACGATACGGTTTATCATGAGCATCTGTGTTATTTTTCCATTACAGCATTATTAACTCTTTGTGATGCTGTTGGTCTAGCTATTACTCGAGTTGATCATGTCCAAGTTCATGGAGGTTCAATACGTGTATATGCTGGCCCCATTGAACATTATAAAATTCATTCTGAAGAAGTTTTGAAAGAAGCTGAGAATGAAAAAACTCGCGGATTAACGCAATTTGATAGTTATAAAGAATTTGCTGATGATGTAGCAGCAAATAAGACAGAGTTAATCAGCTTATTGAACGACTTGAAACAAAAAGGAAAGTCATTAGCTGCATATGGCGCACCTGCAAAAGGCAATACTTTATTAAATTACTGTGAAATTAGCACGGACCTGGTTCCATATACGGTAGATAAAAGTCCGTTAAAACAAGACCTATATACGCCTGGCATGCATTTACCTGTCTTGCCTGTTGAAACATTATTAGAAAGGCAACCTGATTATGTGTTAATTTTGGCGTGGAATTTTGCCGATGAAATTATCGAACAACAGCAAGAATACAAGGCTAGAGGAGGGCAGTTTATTATCCCCTTACCCAAACCTAGAATAGTATAAAAAAGGAAAATTCATGAAAACTATCATACTGGCAGGGGGGCTGGGTACGCGTCTTGCTGAAGAAACTGGTCTTAGACCAAAACCCATGGTTGAGATTGGTGGACGCCCTATCCTCTGGCATATTATGAATATTTATGCTTCTCAGGGTTATAAAGACTTTCTCGTTGCTTGTGGTTATAAAGGCGATTTGATTAAGGAATATTTCGCCAACTTTTTTATTCATAACAGTGATTTTTTTGTCGACCAGAGTGATGGCTCCCGAGAAATTATAGGTAGCAATAGCAGTAATTGGCGCACAGGACTGATTGATACAGGTCAAGGAACGATGACAGGGGGCAGGGTTCTTAGAATGCGTGAGTTAATAGGTGATGAAACCTTCATGGTTACCTATGGCGATGGATTGGGTAATATCAATATAAATGAGCTGTTAAAATTTCACCGTTCTCATGGAAAAAAAGCTACGGTAACAGCGGTCCATCCTCCTTCTCGTTTTGGGGCAATGAGTCTAGATGAAGAAGCAGTCGTTGAGTTTTCGGAAAAACCACAGGAAGGATGGATAAACGGAGGTTTTTTTGTTTTTGAACCTTCAGTCTTTGATTTTTTGCAGGACGATAGCACTATCCTTGAGAGGGAACCACTTGAAAAGCTTACATTAGAGAATGAATTAATGGCTTATCGCCATGATGGTTTTTGGCAACCAATGGATACACTTCGTGAAAAGCAGATTTTAGAGGATTTTTGGGCTACAGGAACCCCTCCTTGGGAAATTAAAAAATGAATTTTTGGAAAAATCGTAATGTTTTTGTAACGGGCGCTTCAGGATTATTGGGCTCATCGATGGTTGATAAGCTGCTTTCTCAAGGAGCTAATGTAACTTGTTTAGTCAGAGACTGGGTTCATGGCAGCAAGTTATTAGAATCTGATAACTTAATGCGGTGTAATACAGTTAGAGGTGAGTTAATTGATTATGAGTTGTTGCTCAGAGGCCTTAACGAGTACGAGATTAACACGGTATTCCATTTGGGTGCCCAAACAATTGTCGGTGCCGCATCTCGCTCACCATTATCAACTTTTGAAGCGAATATTAAAGGCACTTGGAATTTATTAGAAGCCTGTAGACAGTGTCCATCCTTAATTGATCGTGTAATCATTGCATCCAGTGATAAAGCATATGGTTCGCATGATAATTTGCCTTATACTGAAGAAACTCCGCTGGTGGGCCGTTTTCCTTATGATGTATCGAAATCGTGTACTGACCTGATATCGATGTCTTATTTCCACACATACAACACGCCAATTGCAGTAACGCGGTGTGGGAATCTTTTTGGCCCGGGAGACCTAAATTTTAACCGGCTCATTCCAGGGACTATTCAGGCGGCATTTGATAATGAATCCCCAATTATTCGAAGTAACGGCTTATTTATAAGAGATTATTTTTATGTTGAAGATGCGGTGGATGCATATCTAACATTGGCTGAACGATTGCCTGAAGAAGGCATTGTAGGGCAAGATTTTAATTTTGGAACAGAAACCCCCTTATCTGTTATCGAATTAGTAAACCGTATTTTAATAACCATGGATAAAACAGAACTCGTTCCTAAAATATTAAATCAAGCGAGTCATGAAATTCGTGAACAGTATCTAGACTGTTCAAAGGCGAAAAAACTATTGAAATGGCAACCTACGCATACTTTTAATGAAAGCATCCAGCATACTATTGCTTGGTACACAGAATTTTTGGAAAAAGAGCGGGCATTAGCAGTATAAATTTATAGGCATTGTGCCTTGTAATTTTAGCTTGTTGATATAAAGAGTGAGTTTGACCAAATACTTTATGATTTAGGTTTCGTATTTTTAAATTAAGTTCAAAAACAGTATTTACAATTGTACGGCTAGTCGTAGCCGTAGCAATGCTTTTGTATCTTGTAAAAATGGGAACGATTGATTGGACATCGCTGTCTGGCTTGCTAAGAGTTTGGCCCTATACGCTGCTAGCCATTGTTTTGTTTTTTACAGCGACCATCCTTCAAGCTCTACGTTTGCAGATACTAATTAAAGTACACCAAATGAGCCTTTCATATATGGCCTCCATTAAACTGACTTTGATAGGCTTGTTTTTTAGTACCTATTTGCCTGGTGCGACAGGGGGTGATTTGGTGAAAATATATTATGCGAGTAAAGACAATCCTGGCAGTAAGGCGGAAGTTGTTACCATTTTATTTTTAGATCGATTTATCGGCCTTTTTTCATTGTTAACATTACCATTGTTACTGGCCCCTTTTTTCATTGAGTTGATTCTGTCTCAAGTTATTTTAAAGGGACTGTTAGCTATATCATTTGCAACTTCTTTATGTATTATTTTAGTTACTTTTCTTGGGGCTAAATTGGACTTAGCTGGTAGTAAGTTAATCTACTGGTTGGATAATAAAATTAGTTTTGGATGCCATTTATCCCGTGTATTACTTACTATCCATCATTATCGGGCTAGCCTTGATGTTTTAATAAAAGCCTTGTTAATGTCTTATTTTCTACAGCTTCTGATGGTCGGCGTCTCATTGGCTATTGCTCAAGCAACAAATATATCAGGGGCTGAATTTAAAATGTTATTACTTGTTCCAATGGGGTATATGGCGAATTCTCTCCCTATCACACCTGGAGGTTTAGGTGTTGGGGAAGCGGCAATGGAAAGTTTATTTCTTCTTGGAGGGTTAACCGGTGGAGCTGAGACTATCCTTGGTTGGAGACTTGTTATGATCATTGTCGGTCTATTAGGGCTGGTGTTTTATCTTAATGGAAATAAGAAGTTTTTTTCATCATCTGAGTCGTCCTTGTAAGTTTGGGAAAGAGTTTCTTTGAGATTTGTATTGATTTGCCCGACTTGGGGCTTGGATATATGACTCTAGTTGTTATAATCAACATTTCATAATCAAAGAAGTTGATTTAATCCACTAGTGATCAATTTGGCTTGTTTTTATGTAAATTATGTAACACAGAAATTACCTGCGCTGTTGATAGAGACACTGAGAGCAGTTTTTGGTTTTGGGTCTAAGTAATTGATAGAAATACACTGGCGAAGTAGGGGGTTCTTAAATATACTTTCATTTAACGAATAAAATTTGCTTTTTTTGAATGAAAAAAAGCAAAAGTTAATTTTTTGTAGATGAGACAGGTTAATTTCTAGGGGAAAATTAATTTTATTAATAATTTTAGTACCAAAGTACCATAGATGAGGGCTGAAATTTACTTTAAAGTTGTCGCATAGATTATTGAGATTATTTTTTACATGCCCAATAATTTATTGTTATAATCTGAATGTAGGTTATAATCCTGAACGATGGATATTGGCCAAACTTGGTGTGAGCCAAGGACGGAAAGCTACGGGTCTTTAAAGGATTTATTTTAAAGATTGCCGAGTTACATTACTTGTTTAAGAAGATGTTTATTAAATTTAAAGGGAAAATTATGAAAAAAGTAATGTTTTTAATTGTAGGATTGTTGTTTGCTTCAAGTGTCAATGCTGCTACTTTACAGCTTGCAGGACATCCAGCTAATGATGGCTCCGTCTCAATATCGAGCGGCCAAGTGGTTAGAGCGTCTTGGGATTCGTCTAAGGCTGGAGGCGAAACTGTCTCTGATCATTATAGAGTAAGATCTAATAGCTTAACAGGTGGCTACTTGTCTTTAACGTTTAATACTCTTTCCAAAGGGACAACAGTTGGAATTGATGATGGTACTGGTATTGTTAATTTAGCTATTTCAGCAGTATCTGGGCTTGGTTTTGTTGATTACTTCTGGGTTTTATCAGCAGGCGCTATTTATGATATCTACATAGACATCGTATCAGCGAATGCGGGCAGTAATTATGATTTGCGTATTGAAACACCAATTCCGGCAGCGTTGTTTTTATTTGCACCTGCTCTTTTAGGTTTTTTTGGTTTACGTAGTAAATTATCTGCTTAATTCAAAGATTCCTAAATATTTTGATGTAATAAAAAGGGAGCTTCGGCTCCTTTTTTTATATTTTATAAGCTACACTTATATCTGGAATACAAAAAGGAATTTAAAATGAAAAATTTTAAGCTTTATATAAGTTTTGTTATTTTATGTGTTTCGCTGTTCAGTAATACAGTACAGGCTTCTGGCAAGTATTTATTAAATTCAGGTGATGTGCTCGATATTTCAGTTTGGAATGAGGATGCTCTTCAAAAGTCGGTGGTTGTCTTACCGGATGGAACTATTTCATTTCCTTTAGCGGGTGTAATACATGCAGAGGGAAAAAGTGTTAGGGAACTTGAAGCAGCGCTTAAAAAAAGTCTTGAGAAATTTTTGACTGATCCATCAGTCTCAGTTGTCGTAGCTCAAGTTAGTGGTAATACCATCCATGTCTTGGGAAAGGTATCAAATCCAGGCAGTTTCGAAATGAGTCAGCAGTTTAGTGTTATGCAAGCATTAAGTCTGTCTGGTGGGCTATCGCCATATGCAAAAGAAAACAGTATTACAGTGCTTAGGACTATCGGAGGTTCTGAAAAAGCCATAACTGTACGTTATGCGGATATTAAAAGTGGAAGTGATTTGTCGACCAACATTAAGCTTCAAAGTGGCGATGTTATCGTAGTGCCATGAGAGTTATTCGGATGAAATCAATAATACCAATAACATTTTTATGCACGCTGCCTATAGTTTCACTTCAAGCAGCTGAATGGTCAATTTCTGGTTCGTTAAACCCTTTTCTAGAATACGACGATAACATATTTATGCGTGATACAAATAAGGTTGGCGATTATCACTCTAGTGTAACTCCAACTCTTGTAACGTCTTATGCTTTAGACCAAACAAATGTTTCCTTAAGTGTTGGTTATGCAATTGATCGGTACGAAGCATCTAAGTATTTAGATAATGAAACCCCTTTTTTTAGATTTAATTCATCACATCAAACTGAAAGAAGCAAGTGGGGTCTTGGATTAAGCTATGTGAAAAGTGCTAGCAGGAGTGAAGCGGAGATCGATACAGGCGATTTTGAAACAGATTCTACTTCAACTACGAGATCAATTACACCTTCATTCGTTTATCAGCTGACAGAGCGAGATTCTCTTTCCTTCAGGGGTGGGTATAGTAAAAAGGAATTTTCAACACTTGACTTTAGTGATACTGAAACAAAATACATTTCTACAGGTTGGCAGCATCAATTTACAGAGCGTTTAAACGGGGGGCTTGACTTGACAGCGAATAACAGTAAGTCTAGCTCGTTGACAACTGTAACAGACAATGACAGCTATGATTTATCACTTGTCTCAACGTATAATTTATCAGAGATTTGGGCACTAAAAGGTAAAGTTGGTTTTCGCTTAGTTGAGGATAAACAAACAAATGATACCGATAGCGGTTCATCGCTGGATATTAATGTTAGCTATAAATTTGATATAGATTCGGCAAATTTATCTATTTCACGTTCACTTTTTGCATCAGATAATGGAGGTGTAAACGAACGTGACCAAATCAATGCCACCTTTTCCAGGCAATTAAGTGAAACTCTAATTGCGAGAGTTTCGAGTACTTATCAAGAAATACGGTCTGCATCTGGAGGAAATTCAAATGATATTCGAAAAAATTTTAGTGTGAGTCCTTCAATTGCTTGGAATTTTTCTTCTAATGTTAATCTGAGTCTATCTTATAAATACCGTCACCAAAAAGATTCTCAAGTAGGAACCGATGTGGATAGTAACGCAATAATGCTCACATTGAATTATGATTGGGATGGGTTACAGATTTCACGCTAATTGTCAGAGTTAAAAATGGAAGAAGAAGTTAAAGGAATAAGTGATTATCTTGAAATCCTTAATCGACATAAAAAATTAATTCTTTACCCTGCGTTATTACTGACGCTGGTATCTGTTGCGGTTGCGTTATTATTACCAGCGACTTATAAATCAAGCGGTTTAATCCTTATAGAATCACAAGAAATTCCTCGTGATTTAGTTCGTTCAACAGTTACCAGTTATGCTGATCAGCGGATTGCAATTATTAAACAAAAATTGTTAACGCAATCAAGAATAATGGAGATTGTTAATAAATATAACCTATATCCGAATGAGGTTAGTAAATCGACAAACACGGCAATTGTTGAGCTGTTTCGTACACATATGTCAGTTGATATGGTAAGAGCTGATGTAACAGACCCAAATAGCGGGCGATCTAAACGTGCAAGTATCGCTTTTAAAGTGTCATTTATGGACAAGAGTCCTAAGACAGCACAAAATGTCGCCAATGAATTAACGACCCAGTTTCTTGATGAAAATGTTAAAACACGAACTGCTCGAGCCGCAGAAACAAGAGGGTTTCTAAAAGAAGAGGGAGATAAATTTGAGGAAAAAATTCAATTATTAGAAAAGAAGATAGCTGATTTTAAAGAAACATATAGTGAAAGTTTACCTGAGCTGCTTCCCTATAATTTATCAATGGTTGAAAAATTACAACAAGAATTAGTAGTTGGGCAGAATCAGATAATTAGTCTCAAAGATCAAATTCTCACAATGAATTTAGAATTAGCTAATTTTGATATCTTAGTTTCTCAAAAATCGGGCCCACTTAGTGTTCCTCAACAACTTGCCCAGGCCAAGGGAAATCTTGCTTCATTAAAAGACAAATATTCTGAACATCATCCTGACGTTAAGCGACTAAAAAGGCTTGTTGAGAGTCTTGAAGATGAGTTGAAAACAAAAAATATAACAAATAATGGAGAGCCTAAGAATGAATATAAAAGTCCATTATTTTTAAAATTATCATCGCAGATAAGGTCTACTGAGCGAGAAATAAAACGATTACTTAAAAGACAAAAACAAGCAAAAGAAGAACTAGCTTCCTTTGAAAAAAGGGTTGCCGATACTCATCAGGTAAAACGAGCATATAGCGACTTAGTCCGAGATTATGATAATAATGTTTCTAAATACAAAGAGTTGAGAGCAAAAGAACTTCAAGCAGAGTTAGCTCAAAATCTTGAATCAGAAAATAAGGGTGAGAGTTTTACACTGATTGAGCCACCATCCTTACCAAGTAAACCTGAAAAGCCAAACCGTTTCAAAATATTTATAATGGGCTTTGCTGCCTCCCTTGGATTAGGTATTGGTTTGGCATTATTGTATGAAATGTTGATGGGGGGTGTGCGTGGTTATAAGGATATAAGTCGAATTTTTGGATATTCACCTCTCGTAGTTGTACCTGTCATAAAAGTAGCAAGTGAGACAGTTATAAAGCCATTTAATAGATATACCAAACTATACTGGCTCATCGGCATCGCGGCTTTATTACTTTTGGGCTTCCATTTTTTAATAATGGATATTCAAATATTGTGGTTTAAATTTTTTCGTGTAATTAGTTTATTGTAACTAACTATATTCAACCTAAGAAGATAACGCAAATGGATAGAATTCAAAAAGCCTTGGATAAGGCAAAGGCTAAACAAGATGGAAAGCAGCGTGATGATCTTCCAAAAAATGTTGCTGGGAATATTGCCGGCTCAGATAGAAAAAAGACTGAGATAGAAGCTCCTGGGGTTCAGGAAATCACTTATTCACAGACGAAAGTGGTTAATGTTTCAGAAAAAACTTTAGCAGATAATAGAGTAATTGCTGCTCAATATAGTAATCCACAGTCTGGCGTTTTTAGAATGTTACGTACGCAAGTTTTAAAAAAGATGCGTGAAAAAAACTGGCAGACAATTGCTGTAACTTCTCCAACGGCAGGGGAAGGTAAATCTTTAGTGGCTTCTAATTTAGCTGTTGCGATGGCCATGGAAACTAATCAAACAGTTTTATTAGTCGATTTGGACTTACGTAACCCTCGCTTAAACAAATACTTTGGTTTTGATGTTAAGGCTGGTTTAAAAGATTACCTTGAAAGCAAAGCGGATTTCCCTGAAATACTAATCAACCCAGGTATTAATGGTTTGGTGATACTTCCTGGTGATGGTCGTGCAGAAGATTCGGCAGAATTATTATCTGGTTTTAGAATGAAAAACCTGGTTTCAGAATTAAAAGCTAGATATCGATCTAGAATGATAATTTTTGATATGCCACCTGTTCTTCAAACTGATGATGTGCTGTTGGCTTCTAACTTTATAGATTGTGGCCTTATCGTTATTGAAGACGGAAGAAATAAAGAATCTGAAATTGTCAAAACTATTCAGTTATTGGAAGGAACTCCTCTCGTCGGGAGTGTTCTTAATAAATCTGAAAAGCCGCCTGTACATCAAAATTATTAAAAAATATGTACACCGAATTTTTTGGGTTATCTAATAAGCCATTTAACCAAGTCCCTGACCCTGATTTTTTATACCTAAGCCCTAATCATAAAAAAGCTCTTACGATGCTTGAATACGGCGTTGCAAGTCATGCGGGGTTTACAGTTATAACAGGTGCAATTGGAGCAGGAAAAACCACGCTTATTCGTGCGTTATTAAATAAAATTGATGACAATTGTCTCATAGGGCTAATTAATAATACTCACGAGTCATTTGGTAGCTTACTTGAATGGGTGTTAGATGCATTGGATGTGAAATCTAACTCTGTTGATAACGCCGGCAGGTACAGAGACTATGTCAATTTTGTAATAGAAAGATACGCTGAAGGAAGGCGTGTCGTTTTAATCATCGATGAAGCGCAAAACCTAACTGTAAAAGCTCTTGAGGAATTGAGGTTGCTATCAAACATAAATATAGATGATGATATTTTTCTTCAACTAATATTAACTGGTCAGCCTGAGTTAATCGAAAAACTAAACAAACCTGAACTAGAGCAGTTTGCGCAACGGATAGGCGTGGAGTTTCATTTAAAGGCCTTAGATTATCGACAAACAGAGAAGTATATAATGCACCGATTGACTAAAGCGGGCGCGCTAGATTCCATTTTTACTCATGAAGCTTGTGCAGCTATATTTTGTTACAGTGAAGGTGTACCAAGACGAATCAATAACTTATGTGATTTTGCATTAGTGTATGCTTTTGCCGATAACACTAAAGTGATTAAAATCGAGACGGTTTTAAAAATGATGATAGATAAAAAGGTCTCACGCATCATCAAACCCTCTGATAAATCAAATCCTCAAGTAGAAAGCGTTAAGAGCTTATTAAAGAATAAATACAACATTACCCTAGTGTAAAAGAAAAGTTGTTCACTAATATTCATATTGCATACTTTAGGTCAACTAAAAAGTTGTCAATAAACTTTAAGCTTTGGCACAACGTTTTTAATAGTTCGAGATGAACAAACTAGGTTAAAGTGTGATGTAGTATCCATAAAAAAAATACAACATCTTCTAACATTATTCATACAATAAATTTGTTTACGTTTCTAAATGACTAATAGTATTAAGTAACGTTATTATTTCTCAAAATAATTTGACTTCACATGAAATTACGGAGTATCTAGGTATGCAGCAACTAAATATAAAACAATTATTGGCAGTTACATTATGTGGCTCATTTTTGATGTTTGGTTGTTCAATGGCTGAACTTGAAAAGGTAAGCATTAATAAAATCAATGCTGATTTAAATAAAGTACCATCTGCTGCAGGTTTTGTTGCGACGTCTGCTAGCGTTGATAATCAACTTTATACAGGAAGTGGGAATAATTACTATGTCTGTGATACGGGTGATGATAACAATTCCGGAACATCAACAAACGATCCCTTTAAATCCTTCGATAAAGCTATGCAAGTGTTTACATCGATGTCCGCGGGTGGAAGTGTTCTTTTTTGTAGAGGAGGGGTTTTTCAGACTTCTACAGTCAGGAAGTTGGCTAATTTTCGTTGTAGTAAAAGTACCGCATGTTCGCTTTCAGATTATGGAAACACATCGTTATCAAGACCAATTATAGTTGCTCATGGTGTAAATGCTCTGAATTTTGAAGAGGGTGGTAATGCAGACCAAGATGGGGGTTATAGTATTAGTAATCTTATCTTAAAAAGCACAACTTCTTCTGGTGTAGGAATAAGGTTTTATAATAATGTTGATGATGTCATTATGGAGAATCTTCAAATTGAAGGTTTTAAAATAGGTGTGTATTCCGCGGGTTCAAATACGCCTAACTCTGGTAGTAATAAAATTAATGAAAATTTGACATTGCGAAATTCGTTTTTATTTTCAAATGCTGGTGGCGGTTGGTTAGGCGGTTGCAGCGACTGTAAAATTATAAATAATAAATTTGAAAATAATGGTTTCGCTAAAGCCGTTTTTGACCACAACCTTTATTTCAGTAATCCTTGGAAATCTTCACCAGCAACTAATGTTTTAATTAGTGGAAACACACTGTATAGATCAACGATGGTGAATGGTAAATGCCAAGGAGTTTCTCTCGTAGTTCATGGTCAAGTTGATGATTTAACAATTGAAAAGAACTATATACATGAAGATGCTGGCGCGGTTTCTGATAGGTGCTGGGGTATTAGTGTAGACCCTGCATATTTTACTGAGGAGGCATTTAAAAAGTTGATTATTAGAAATAATAAATTAGAGAATATGGGTAATATTGGAATTGGATGCGCATCCTGTGAAGGGGTGATAATTACGAATAACATTATCACTGATGACTCTGGCGTAATGAGTTGGGGGATAAAAGTGCCTGTACGCGGAGAAGATGCTTTAAAATCAAAAAATGTGGAAATCGATGCTAACTCAATAAAAGCGGTTGGTTTATCGAGTACTGGTATTGAAGTTGGTGGCGTCAACCCTTTTGTTGTTACTAATAATGATATAGCGCTGCTTTCCAATACCAATAATTGTATTGAGAAATATGGAGCGAATACATTGACTGATACTACTTTAAATACCTGTGTGCAAGGTGGTAAAGCAGTGGTTGATAATTCATCGGCTGTCAGTTCCTCAATAACTATTAATGACCCAATGGTTACCGAGGAGCCAATGGTTACCGAGGAGCCAATGGTTACCGAGGACCCAATGGTTACCGAGGAGCCAATGGTTACCGAGGACCCAATGGTTACCGAGGAGCCAATGGTTACCGAG